>WLWF01000847.1_pt1 | contig 27991 bp, 20 predicted proteins | sample 6718331 | NCBI WGS metagenome assembly WLWF01 (sample SAMN12718692, study PRJNA515312) | sponge metagenome | isolation source: marine sponge | host: Mycale hentscheli | place: New Zealand: South Island, Marlborough, Capsize Point | collected 2003-05-01
CAATCACCGAGGCAAGGGGTGAAGAAATTTTGAAATACCACCTTGAGTATTTCTGGGGAACACAAGAGTCCACGATTCCTTATTGGGAGGAAATGTCCGATGGCAAACGGGGTTGTCTTCTTAGTTTCAGCTTCAATGTCGGCGCTAATTTTTACGGCAACGGTGGCTTCAATACCATCACGGGATGCCTCAGAGATAGACGATGGAACGACGTGCCAAATGCCCTTTTGCTTTACGTCAATCCCGGCACGTCCACTGAAGCGGGACTGCGTAGACGACGCGAAGCCGAGATTCAACTATGGAATCAATAGTCCAGGGTATGGCCGCACGCCGATCTAACTAAACACACACCACACCACACCAAATTATTTAATGACTGCAACAACAGCTTCTGTTGTCATGTGCCCAAAATGTGGGCATGTGACTCATACCTATTGCTCGACTAGAAGGTATGGAATTAAGATCAGGTATCGCAAATGTCCTGGCTGCCAAAACAGAATCAAGACGATTCAACAGCTAGATAATCTTGAGGCAGGAGAAAAGATTGTTCCTGTGATGACGCCAAAGGAACAAGGCAAATATCTTGCTGACATACGGGCTAAGCAAGCAAAACGTAGGGCTTCTATGTGCAAAGCCAATTCACTGACAAACCAAGAGGTTGCTGAGATTAAATATCTATTGAAGAACAACGTGCAAACGCAAGCCTATACAGCTATGCAGTACGGGGTGGATACGCTTTCTATTCAGAAGATTGCAAACGGCGTTGTGTTCTCAAACGTCAAAACACCACGACGAATGGTTGATATATGAGAAGCATTGCCCTGCCTTCTCGGGGGTCAGGGCTCACTCCTGATGCTTCGGGCAGGAGAGGACAAGCCAACATTTGAGGTTTGGCTTTGCCATCCTAGTCACCAGCCCGTAGGTTCACGACTGCACGTTCCAATCGTTCGATGCGGGCTTGTAGTTCCTCTAGCTGGATTGCTGATCGCATTGCACTGATGCTTGGTCTGATCAGTCCGTCTTCATCAATCAATGCGTTCTGGGTTGAATCCACACGACTGAGTACCTGATTGACCTGTTGCAGTTGCGTGAACATGTAGAGCAGCAGACTGCCTGTTGCTGTCCCACCAGCAGCAATGATTGCATCGACAGATCGAGAGCGCCTTCTCCTTTTTCTGGGCTTCTCTTCTGCTGGTGGTTCTTGCTTATTCAACATCAGTCCATCTTCCCTGTATCTGTTAGCAGGCTAAGGATCGTGGCTGTAGCCAGCGTAAACATCTCCTGAGTGCGACTACCGATGGAGGGACAACGTTCGGCAAATGCCACAGGTTCACCAGGACGTACTTCCCCGCAACGATAAATCGAATATCCAATCACCAAGAACTCAGCAAGAAAAATCGCCCCAAGCAATCTGAACAAGAAAGGCTTAGGGCGAAATGGGAACCTTGGTTGCGGCTCTGGCATCAGACAGGAATCAACTCATCATCCAGCTCAGGGACCGTGATCAATTCCCAGCCGTCAGGGTTGTTCTCTGGAGTTTCAATGATTGGACCTTCGCTGTCATCAATAGGATCTTCAATCAATACCTGCTTCGCAGCAACGTGTTGATAGAGATTGTCCCTAAAGGTGACGTATTCACCAATCTCATACTCGTCTTGCAGGTTGTATGGTCTGAACCCTGTGTAGTTCAGTTCAAAAGCACGACGTGCAGCTTCATCTTGAACGACAAAGGTCTCGTCATTAGGTTGACCAGTTGCATAGGAACTACCCTCTGCTACTTCAACAAAGTGAACTGAAGAAGGCCCGTGACTGACGTGATAGATAGTAGGCATGATTAAGCGTTGAAAGCAATTGTCCAACCCTTGTTAATCAGGTTGGTGTAAGCAGTGTTGGCAGCAGTAGTCCAAGTGGATTGACCAGCGTTAGTACCACCATCAATGCCTAGCTGAATGTTGGATTGATTGTTGGTGTCCAGACTGACGAGGATGTTCTCGATTGATTGTGCGGTGAGGGCGCAGACGCTCCAAGCGCCATCAAAAGCGTTGCTATCGAGAGTCCCCGTAGTATCGAACATGCTTGGGGGAAAATCAGTTAGTCCTCGACAGGTATTCCAAGTATTTGCAAAGCTCTCACCATTCCCAAAGTTAAGGCCAGGAAATGAAACTATGCCTACGCAATTCCGCCACGCTTGAACAAAGTTGATTCCATTGCCTGTATCAATTGCTGGAAATACAGTCAATCCACTACAGCTATACCAAGTGGCATTAAATTGATCAACCAAAGAAGTATCAATTAGCGGGAAGCTGGTTGTGGCTCCAGGTATAACGCCAATGTTCTCAATAATATTACAGCCAAGCCAAGTACTAACAAGCTTGGTAACACCAGTTGTGTCAATTAGGGGAAAGCTGGTCAAGCCAATACAGTTTTGCCAAGTTTGATAGAAGTCGGTAGCCCCGTTGAAATTCATATCAGGAAAACTGGTCAGCTGATTGCAGGCATACCAAGCCTGCCTGAAAGAGCAGTTGCTTGGAAGTGTGAGCGTAGGGAAGCTAGTCAATCCTCTACAGGCATACCAGGCAGAGTTAAAGTTAGTGGCACTGGAAACATCAATCGACGGGAAGATAGTTAAAGCCTCACAACTCTCAAAAGCACTTGCGAAGGTAGTAACATTCCCTGTTTGAAAAGCAGGCATTGAACCTAACAATGTACAGTTTTGGAACATGGCAGTAAAATCAGTTGCTGATCTCGTGTCTAAAGCCCCTATTTGCGTAATTTGTGAATTTGAAAAAGCTCTACTCCAATCAGTCACGTTGGATGTATTAGTCCAAGGAAACAATGTTGGAGTGCCGTTTTCGTCTACCCAACCCGTTGGGCCAAAATCAAAGCAACTATTGACCGTTAAAAGTTTATCGCTTGTAATCGACTGAGGGAAAGCTGCTCTGTCTGCTGAAAGGCCAGTTTGAAGAGATATAGCTCTATAGCAATTCAGCATTGTCGTGCATTCTGAGAGCTCAGTAGGCACCCAATCCCAACCATTAGGTTGCACGTTTTGCTGATTGTAGAAAGTATATTCAAGGGTCGTTATGTCGGTGTACTTAAATGGTGGGATGAACTTGTTATCAACCTGACTTACTAGAAGTCTGAACATATCATCACCAGTGAACCCATTACCACTTGCATTGACACGATGTTGCGGTGCCCACTGATCAACACGGTTAATGAATCTATCTCCTGTCCCAAGCCTCACCGCATCAAACCCATCATCAGCTTCAATCTGAATACGGTATTGACCAGGGTAAGGATAAGTATGTGATGGAGTTACGCCTTGCTCATAAGCGTTATTGGTTCCATCGCCCCAATACACTCTCATCGAAATCGTAGGGACGATGTAAGGCAACGTGATTGAAGTCTCTGCGGTTGAGCCTGGATCAGTGTTGTAGACAAACGAATAGGAGTCAGTCTTGATCGGCTCATCAGGAACGATGTTGTACTCACCCTTGATGACAGACACGGCTTCAGTATTACTGAGCTGTCCGTTCCATAGGTAAACAGCCTTCAACGTTTGCCCAGGTCCGAACTCAACCTCATCAGCACCAGAAGCGACGATTGCATTCGTGGGGAATGACAACCCTTCTGTATAGAGATAGTTCTGTTGAGTCGTACCATCAGCAGCACCAAAGCTACTGATCGTCCTTACCCGACCAGGCTGAATAGCACCAACCTGTGGATACTCTCCATTAGTGGCAGCCGATACGCCGTTAATAACCCAATCAAGAGTCCCGTTAGCGTTATTTAATTCAGCAATGGTTGTACCGCTAGCTTTAATCTTATAGAAGTAATCATCAGTAGTGGTCTCTGAATCAAGCAGTAGAGAGAATCCACCGTCGAAGTTAGATGAGGATGTTAGGGAGAAGGCGTCAGCGGCACGTGTAGAAACAGTGCTAGAAGTCCCAGTATTACGAAAATAGCTAGTAGCATCCATCGGAGTAACATTTTGCCAGTCACTTCCAGCACGCAACACTTCCGACTGAACATTGCAAATGTCTATGCTTGAACCAATAGGTAAAGAGCCACCTCTATCTAATCTTACAAACAGCAAAGTCATGGCTTGAGCGCCATACCTAAATCCAGCATAAACCCGTTTCCATTCAGGAGTTATGTCTATGATGACTTCATCGATATCAGGATTTTTAAGAGTAGTTTGTGTAACGTTAGGAGATCTAATCCAAAAAGATACAATACATGATGTGTTTTGGCTTAGGTTTAGACCCTCATAACCGATTGAAATAGCCCAATTAGTGGGAGTTATTTCCGCCTTGACCATATTCAAGTATTCGCCACCGCTAGGCGAACCAGGCTGCAATGTGTATATGTATCCAGTGCTGTTTGGACCACCGCTAGAAGCAGCTACCCCAGCCGTGTCACTTCTGCCGGTTCCATTATTTGTCTGGCCCTCTAAAAGCAGGCCAAGAAACTCACCAGTCTCTGAGTCATAATTAAACCTAGGTTCATCAACAGCAGCAGTTTGAATGAGGCCATTAGCGTCTACATAAGTAGCTTCTGAAGCACGACTAAACGTACTAGCTGCTGGTAACTCTGGCCTACCATTGATGACGTTATAAATGGATTGTGGTCGGGCTTTGGGATAGAGGTTCTTGATAGTCATGATCAGGCAAGCGTCAGGGTTGTGGTTTGGACAGCGCCACCATTGGTGGGTTGATATGAAATTGTCAGAGTTGTTCCTGACACAGAGAATGTCAACTCATTGGATTGTGGTGGGTTCTGAGTAGAGCTAACAGCAGGAGCTGAATCAGTGAATGCAAGCTTGCCTAGCAAGCCAGCAACAGGCACTTCATCAGGGTCATAACCAAGGTCTTCCTGAGTGACGACCGGATAATTGCGACCATCAGTCTGGGCCTCTAATACTGGTGCCCGTATTGCAGCAGGATTAACGCGATTGCCGTCAGCATCAACCTCATCTGTCCCCAGGATGATGTCGCCATCTCCTGCTGGTTGCAGTTGCAGCGGTGCATTAACGCCAGCAGTTGCGGGGTTCTGATAGATCTTGTACCCCCGCATATCAATGTCTTCCCTGACTTCAAACCCTGGCTGAAGAACTGCATCAGGCAGGATGAAGATTGCACCAGTCTTTTGATTAACAGAGAACGTTTCGCCAACAGTGAAGTTGCCGTTCTCGTCTGTTGATGATTGCCAAACACGACCACCATTCAGATAACGCTGACGGCTGGGGTTTGGTGCAACAGCAGGCAACTCACCGCCAATTTCAATAACTTGATTAGCTTGATTCGGGACACCTCCAAAGTCTGGGTGAGCCCTGTAATCCGTCCCGCTGCCAGTGAACTCAAATGTATGACCGCCAGTGCTGATGTACGACTGAAGGTAAAAGCTGACCGTTAGCGGAGGTGCTGCTTCCTCAATCAGTCCTTGGTTTTGAAAGACTTGCGATAGCGTCGAGCTGGTGGCACCAGGCCCAGGAGTAAAGATCTGAACCGTATAGCCCTGGCTTAAGTCAGCCGGATCAATTGGGTCTGACTTGAGGATCGGATACAGAACGTTGTTGATCTCAACGACCATGTGATCCGCTGGTGCCATCACTCGTGGCGGTGCCCATCCAGTGCCAAGCGTGAAGCTATGGATTTCAATGAACTCACTGCCTGCTGCTGCTGCTGTCTTGACTGCTCCGGTAAACACCGGGACATCAGACTTACCATCAGCAATCAATCCATAACGACCGAAGTCTGTCGTGCAATTGGATAGGTTTAGCTGTGCGCCGCCAAGGGCTTTAGCGTGATAGTGGCAGAACGTCCCAAAGAAACTAACAAGTTGCGCATATCCATTCCCAGTAGCCAGCACACCAGGCCCATCAAGCACGATTTGCGTGAAGGCGTCAACTACAAACGACCGTAGTGGGCTGTTAGCTGCTGGAGTTCTGCCATCAATCAGTATCCCTCCACCTGTTGGCTGTGATGTCGTGTCACCACCGCTGATGTTATTAGGATCAAAGTTATCGTTATCAATATCGTGATCTGCGAAGTTGGTGCAGTTCTGTATATAAGGGCTTTTTCTAATAAAACTATTTGGTCTGAATGCAGCCACCCATCCCTGCTGCCCAGGCAAACCATAGGTTGGGTCAGGGTCAACCGATCCAGCACCACCCCTTGCCCCTGCTGCCTTCAGTCCAGCAAAGGTGAACCCGTTGATGTATGTTCCCGAATCACAAAGGAATATCGTCTCAAGCTCAGTTGCGCTTGTTGGATGTACGAACACCGAGCGGATTGATTGACCAACAATGCTCAAGTTCTGAGCAGTGATCGTTATCGGCAGCTCTTCTTGGTAAACACCAGCAGAGCAAACGATGATGCTGCCATCGCCGTAAACCGTATCAGCGTTGGCCTGCTCAACAGCAGCCTTGATTGTTTTCTTTGGCTTGATTAGCTGGTGGCCATCGTTGAAATCCTCGCCGTTAGTTGCATCGACGTAAATGATTTTTGGATAGATCGTTGGAGTGATTGTGTCGCTGACCAACGACACCCAGTTAGTCCCATCCCAAACCCATAGAGTCTTGGTCTGATCGTTTTGAAACCAGAAGCGACCAGGCTGATTGACAGGAGAGCCGGGCAGCGTTGGGCTGACAAAGTTGTCATGGCGTTCAGCAATTGCTCCTGCTGTTGCCTGCGCGTTGTCATCCCACGGTGGGGCCTGGGCCTGCTGATCAGCAATCGTCCGACTGGGAGTGTTCTCCCATTGATCTGTCGTGTCGTTGTATCTCAGGACATCTTTGTCCTCTGGGTTGGTGATCGTGACATCACCGAGATTGTCCAGATCTACAAAGTCACCAGGGCCAGACCCGCCGCCAGTGATCTCGTTCAGCCAGTCAGTCAGCTCTTGGTCGATGTAAAGGCTTTGCTCTTCACTGGTATTTAGATCTTCCGCAATGATGTAACTGCCATCACGCCATTGAACCGCCTGCTCGTTTACTGGAGTGCGTCGCTGAACCTTGAGCTGCTGGTCCGTTGTTGGCGCAGTTCCAACCGTGACCAGCTGATCGTTATCCCAGATGAATTCATCACCAGTTGGTGTGCCCGTCTGGATGACAGTCAGCTCAGTCTGACTGCCGTCAACATTCTCGATTCGATAAACAACAACCGTATCTCGATCTAGGAAATCAAAGGTGACAGGAAACGCCACCTGCGAGCCAGTCCCTGGGTAAATATCAGCTGAATAAAACGAGGCAACTGGCATCTGTTCTGCGGGGCAGTAGCCCTATTGTGCCTGCTCTAGGACATTTGCGAACGCATTGGCTCTGGCTTCTGCTTCGTCAAGTGCTTCGGACTTGCCAGCATTCTCCAAGATCTGCTGCTGAACCGTCTGATTCATCAGTAGCTGCTGCTCTCTCCACTGCTGAACCTCAGCCGGTGGGTTCTCCATAGTCAGCATCTTGGCTGTCGTCAGCCCTGCGTAATACCGCTTGACTGCTTTCACCATCTGGACAGATGGAGCAGCTGATTGCTCTTGACTGGGAGAAGTCTTGTCAAACTTCGTCGCTTCATTCGCTTCCATCTCTTTGTAGAGAGGGTGATCAAATAACCGCTGATAAGCAGTCATGGCGTTGTTACCTTTGACGACCTCATTCAGCATTGGTGTCACATCAATGTCCATCAAGGTCGCGTCTTCCTTGACCCGGATGCCTTGCGCTGTAGTGATGTCAAAGATTGGCACCCGTATCTTCAGGCTTACCTTTGGCACCCCATCAACCAACGAGATGTCTGTGTCGTCACGACCTTCAATAGAGGAATAGCTGTCATTCCAATATTTCTGCATGTCGTCAGTCATCGGTACATCCCGAAGACGACGAGAAGCAAGCTCTTCTGGTCTGTTTAATTGCTGCAACCTATTCAGCTCGGTGTAGACCTTGCCTTCTGGGTGTTCGACTGGATCGAACCTGTCCTTCAGATAGGTCGCAAAGTCCATGCCCCATGGCTTACGGATGTCGCTGCCCAGCCAGTCCTTGTCCTTGTACTTACCGCCAAAGACGCCAGTCAATCCGCTGACGTTGTAAGCAGCATTACGGAGACGACGTTCCATGGTTTGCATCCATGCCTGACCTTCAGGGTCAAGAGCCTCGAAGTCTTGCTCTGTCCATGCTTCGTCCCTGTAGAGATTTGCTTGGGTTGAATTGCTCAGCCTTTCAAGCGAACGCATCGGCCCGGAAGGCAAATAACGACCTGAAGCCATGTAGCCGAGGAAGGTCCCAACACGGTCCTGCTGATATGGATTGCCATAGGCAACTTCCATCAGGGTCTGCACCTGGCCGATTGCTGATGATCTGGAAAGGTGGCCCATCAGCACACCAACTACTGCTTCAACAGTGTCGAGCTGGTCAAACCTTGATGAAGCGGCATACATCAGATTTTCTTTGATGTCCTCCATCAAGAAAACTGTGTTGATGATTGGCAGGCCGCCAGGCAATTGAACACCAGCGATGCTGTTTGGCCTAAGTCCTTTCTGTTTCATCTTCTGTAGCCATTGCTGACGACGTTGAGCACTTTCGGGGTCGCCTGGAACCACAGCAGGACCGTTGCCTGTAATTAGATCCGATGCAGACAGCGTTCCCCACATGGCATAAACGTGGCCAGCCATGATCAGGTTTGCGGTATTACGTCGTCTCTGCCTGGGCGTCATGCGATCAGAGAACATCACCTTTCTCAGCGCAGGGAATACGCCGAGCATGTCCACGTCGAAACCTGTACCTAAGAACGGTGCGCGGAAATAAGGCATTGCTGCCTCAACCCACGGCTGCCTTCGCATCTTGTCCGCACCTTCATAAATCTCTTTGAACGCGCCATCTGGCTTGTTGGCAAAGCGCATCTCTTCAGAGAATGCAGATGCTTCCCTCGTCAAATTGCCAGGGATCATGCCGCTGTAATTCTCACCAACACGTTGCTCGGCAATCATGTCGGCAATGCCCTGGTCGTCTAAGAACTCCGCAGGGATCTTGGACTCATTGCGGAATGCAATGATCTCCGCTTCAGTTGGCTGCGTTGAATAGAAGGCTTTATTGAAGTCCTCCATGATCCGGTCGTTGGTCAGCCTCTGAACTTCTTCCTTTGGAAGCTGTGGGCCGTACTTCTCTGCTAGTTCTCTCTGGATTCCCTCAAAGCGATACTTCACTTCAAGGTCGTGGCGCAGCTTGTAAACCGCAGCTCCATAGCCAGCCAGGTTGTCTACAGCCCCCATAGTCCGCAGACCAGGCCGCAGGAAGTAGCTGCTACCTGTCTTCTCATACATCCATAAGCGAGTGGCTGCGTGGAAATAACGGCCATAACGCTCGGGATTCGCCAAGCTGGCAATCCTTTGAGGCAGCTGCTGATTCCAATCCATTGGCCTGCCACCGCCAACACCACCACGCTGAATGTCTTTCAGCTCAGCGACCAACTCCTCAGGAGTTTGGTATCTAGCGCCATAGGTATCAACGTTGTTTGCATACATCGACTTGCCGCGAACAAAGGAATCCATAAAGACCTCTTTGCCTGCATCGCGGATGGCCAATGCCGATGCCCCAACCCCATTCCAATTCGCTTGCCATGCCTCAAGAGTGGCGCGACTCCTTGATGTCCCAACGGTTTCAGCAAACTCCATCGAGTCCTCAAGGAACTGACGGTATGGGCCAAACAAAGCCATGATTCCGTTGGAGCCAACGTTCAAAGCATTGGTGCGTTCATTGAACAGCTGCCAATCCTTGGTCAGCAAGTTGAAGTTCCTGAGCTTGTTGTATCTCAGATCTTTGGCGCTCTGATACTTCTCAGGGCTAGCGCCAGTAATCAAGATGTTCTGGATCTCAAGCGCAAGCTGACCTTCTGCTGCTTTTGGATTGGTCTGCGCTTTGTCAAATGCTTCAAGGAGATTGCCAAACGACGTGCCCTTGATCACTTCTTCTGGCTTGATCTGGCCAGCTTGCTCAATGCTTGCGATTGCCTCAGATTCGCTGACCATCTCCTGCGCTTCATCCACAGCGCGGATCAAGTCTTCATCAACAAACTCTTTCAGCGGTCCTTCAAAGCCTTTGCCCTGGAGAGCATTACCAATACGACCCCAAGCTCCTCGCACATAGTCGTAATGACGTTGCGCCATCAACGCAACCTTGAACTGATTAAACAGCTTCAACTGCATGTTCGCTGGCACGGCTTTGCCAGGGTTCTTCAGTACCCACTGAAAAGTCTCTTCAGCACCTGCCGCATAAACGTCCTTGGCTGTGTCGTGTGCAAATCGCACAACAACAACATCATCGATGAGGCCGTTGAATCGGTCGCCAGCATCTGAGACTGTGCGCAACCAGGCAGCCACGCTCCCGCGCCCAGAAAGCGTTTGAAGCATCTGCGCTCTTTTCTTGGGATTGGTATAACCCTTGAGCGCAAACTCAGCTGGCATTGCGGCTTGACCGCCTGCTCTTAGGTTCTTAATCCGCGTGGCGTAACTGAGAACAACTTCTTCGGGGTAGTCCCGAAGCAGCTGCTTTAAGTTGACTGGCTGGCCTTCAGCGATGTTGACCCGTGGCTCAACACCACGCGAAGCAGCCTTCTGGGTTTCAATTGCTCTTTGTGCATCGGCACGATTGACGGCATCAGTCTTGGGATCCTCCGCAATCTTCTGAGCTTTCCTGAACTCATCATCCGAAGGGATACGGCTGCGCTGAATTTGCGACACCCTTGCTAATGCCGCATCGTTCTCCTGCTTCTCAAGGTCAAGCGCAAGTTTGCGTTGAAATAGCTCGTCGCAACTAGCCATGATCAGCAGCCCTCCATGTCGATCTCGTCTGCCAGTTTGTCAGCGAGTACATCAAAGTCTGCCTGCTTTTGCTTCAGGTAGCTCCGAACTCGATCTGTTAGCTCAGGGAGCATGGCGTCCATATTGGAATCAATACGGCCCTTTAAAGCTTCCAGCTGTTCTGGTCTGAGCTTTGCGACAGCTTGATTGCCCTTATCAGCGATCTTGCCTGCTGCTGCCAGCTCGAAGACATCTACATAGGAGGGGTCTTTCTCCAATGCGATCCTCCACTTGCGGCGCAAAGTGTTGATGAACTTCTTGATCTGCTCGAAAGCAGCTTGAACGCCGCCTGCTTTCATCCTGGTCTTGCGGTTGTTGTACCAAGTGGCAAACGCTTCGGCCTGGAGCTCCTTAAGGTCCATCCCTTCCATGTAATTCCCAAACTTGTCGCTTTTAACAAGCTTGGTCATCTCAGCGACGGCTTCATCAGTTCCCAACGCTTCATACAGCCCAATTGGGCCGGGGTTTCCCGTTCCTGTCATCCCCTCCAGCCAGTCCTGCACACCATGGAATGCTTCGTGATACGCAGTGCGGCCCATTGGGGTGCGGCCTCCTGGCTTGATCCAGCCATCGACTATCCGTGTATCGAGGTTTGGCCCCAGTGCCAGATAGATCATGTGTCGATGAATGCTTGTGTAATCACGCGGTACAAAGACACCGCCAGTGTTTCCATCGACAACATCCATCAATGGATCGCCTGGATTCTCCTTGGCAAATCGCGCAGCATCTGGATCCCACGCTGAAAGAGACGCATTGGCATCTGCATCGCCAAACATCTTGCGGGTATCAATCTTGTCGATGTATTGAATCCGCAATGGATCTAGGCCAGAGATGCGAGCTGCATCTTTTAAGCCAGCAACCATCTCGCGGCCCAGGGCTTCGCTAACCCGTGTCATTCCTGCAACGGTGCTTGGCAGCTTGAGGCCAATATCCATGAGAACGGCTTCTTCTTGTTCTGCTTTTGCAGCAGCACGACGTTCAAGCTGTTTGCGGAATTTGCCTTCGTCGTACTTGTCGCCAGACTTGCTGAGTTGTGGGCCAGTGCGTGAAAGTCGTGGCCCTGCGCTGTCTGACCGTGGAACCTCAATAGTCATCGCTTCTTGTGGAGCACGACGACTGCCGGTTGCTTCTTGGATGCCGTCTTGGATCCGGGTCTTTACGTCGTTGCCCAGCTCTCTGATCTCAGCAACGTCGTAACCCTGCTCCTCCAGGGCAGCGATCATCCGGTCCTCACCCTTGGACTTCTTCGCCTTGTCCCTGATCATGTAAGCCGCACGATCGAGATCGCTCTCGAACTTCAGCTGTGCCATGCCAAAACGTGGAGCTGATTTCGATAAGTCCTTGGGGATTACGAATTCAGGTCGAGCCACCGGCTTGTCAGCTTCCGCCAAGCCATCCAGCATCCCTGCACCTTTCTTCTGGTCAAAGGTCATCTCGTCGTAACCAATGGCAAGCCGTTCGGCTTCCAACTTGTCTCCAGCCAATGCGTCATCAATGGCTTGGAACTCATCCATCAGCCGTGCTTCGTTATCCAAGATCTCCAGCGTCGCCACGTCAGCGCGTTGGTTTACGTCAACATCTGGAACAGCAGGACTTTCAGGCAGCGGTGTTGATGGTGGGCGAACGTCACCTTTCCGTGCTGCTTGCTTGACGATTGCAGTGACTTTCTCCTTACGAGGAACGACGGGGGCAACTTCCTCAACTGCTTCTTCTGCAACCTTCGCTGGAGCAGGGGTGTTCTCTGCTGCCTCGATCAGCTGACGACGAATGCGATCAGCAACAACCTTGACCTTGGCTCCATTCTCAATCTGCAATGCGCCTTCGTTCAGCAGCTCGCTGGTGGGGCCATCCATGTATTTGTCAGCATCGAACTCAGCCAACAGGGCTTGAGTGTCGTCAGCCAGGGTCGCCGTACCAGCCTTGTCGATGTCATTGCCGACCTCTGTCAGGCGATTGGCATTCTTGGCAGTACGAGCCATCAGGTTCTTGTCTGCCATCAAGTCCTTTCGGATCCGTCCGGCTAGCTCACCTTTTTGAACCATCAGGTTCAACATGTCGGTGTTGCCAAATAAATCGACTTGGCTGCCTTCAACCGTTGGAGCTGACCGGGCCTGCTGCAACACCTCATTGAAAGTGGTGTCCGTCATGTCACGGGATTGCAGCGCCTTGTATGCCTGCTGCATTCCGGTCTCATCCAGACCGCTGCCGCCTAGGGCCATGGCCTTGCCTTTACTGATCCGGCCATCAACTGCATCTTGGAAGATGTTGTCTGGCAGCTTGGATAACGCCAAGCCTTCAGTCGCCAGCCCCGATCGCATCGGCACGCCTAAGGCTTCAAGTTGTCCTGGCTCGGTGATGTTTGAGTCACGCAGGAACTTGGCCGCATCGAATGAAGTACCGCCACCCTGGGCGATGTTGGTGATTGCACCTTTGCCGCGAGCTGCTTCAGCTGTTGGAGCATTGATGTATTCCACCCGCATCGATGGAACGCCTAGCTGCCTTGCCTTGGCCAAGCGGTTGTGGCCATTGACGACATAGGTCTGACCATCCATTGGATCTGTCCAGACCTGGATGGCACCCTCCATGTCTTCGTTCCATACATCCACGCCTGAAAGAGAATTGCCTTTTTGCTGGCCTTGGTCGTCAACACCTTGCTTGAACTGGAATCGCTTGGGATCAATCTCAATGTCTTCCAGCAACATCGTTGGCTGACCCATTAAGCGAGATGGCATGACCGTGCGGCCATCGGCTTCCATCGCCTTGATGCCTTCCAGAACATCGATCCGGTCAAATGTGCTGGGTTCTTTCCCAGTCATTTGCTTGATCATGTTTGACAGATCAGGGCTGGTCTGCGGATCAGCTAATGCCCTGAGCGTTGCTGTCGGGACGCTGCTGAAACGATCGCTGATGCTGCCTTGGGCGGCTAATGAAGAGACAGGAGCAGCAGAGGTTTCGTAATTAATGCCATCTGGGGTTGAAGCGCCTGCATTACGAGAAGAGATCTCGTCCAGAACTTCAGCTGTGTTCTCTGACTGGCTGCGAACCAGTAACTCATCTATCTCAACGTCATCCAGCTGCGCTTCGATGACTTCAGCAGCAGTATCCGCCTCAAGAATCTGAGGGTCGTATTCCATCGTCCATGGATCAATATCAGCTGATTGCGGTTCAGGTAATTGACCTTCAGGAACGTTGCCAGCAAAGTCATCAGCCTTGGCAGCAGCAGCATTTAACGCTTCCTCCATTTCGCCCATCGTCTCGAAGACTTTGGGGCTAAACGCTGTCTTGCCTGCTTGATCCTCGACAATGACTTCGGCATCAATCAACGCCTTGCGAGTGCTCTGACGACGCATCCTTGAGCCAGCCGAACTGATCGCCCGTTGTGTCGCAGGCAGACCTTTCGCAAGACCTATCAAGCCGCCACCCAAGGAAAGAGATGCAGCAAGGTTTGGTAGGAATGCCCGCACTGATGCACCAGTACGACTCCGCCCTGGTTGAATTGCAGGATCGCTTTGGGAAATCGCTGCACCGGCTTCTGGATTGACGAACCCAACAGCACCGGCAAGCAACTGCAAACCACTGCCGCCCGTGTTGTCGTCAAGGAAGGTGGATGGCAACTCATCAAGGACTTGGCCAAACGCAAATCGGCCTGCTTTGCCGACCAATGTGCTGGCCTTTGTCACATCAGCAGCGCCAAGGACTTTGGCTAAGGCTGGAAATCTTGCTGCGACCGCGGTTCCCTGGATTCCAGTTGACACCCCTTGCGTTACAAGCGCCAACAAGCCGTTCAACACAAGGCTTGCCCTCATGTCATCGCCGCCAAGCTCTTGCTCATTCATCTGCGACGGAGGCTTAAACCCGCCTGATTCGTAGACCGTATCTAGGGCCTGATCGACTGTTGCTTCTGCCGCTGGACCACCAAGCCCCACAGGGTCTAAGACTGCCTTCGTTGCATTAGCAGTCATCTTTGAACCACCCAGGTACAGGGTGTTCTTTGCGTCTTGCGGCAACACACTGGTCTGGTCGATCGCATAACTACCCATCCGAGCAATTGCGCTCTGTGGGCTCTTGGTCAGTGTGTTGACCTCGTACTGAATATCGTTTTGCAGTCGCTTGATTGATGGCGGCACCTTGCCTTGCCGTAAAGCATTGATCCCCTCAACTGGGTTGGGGATGTAGCGCGTCATTGGATTGGCGCTTTCAATTGCATCGCCAACAAGATCACCCGCTTGCTGCCACCAAGGCTTGTTGGACTCAACTTTTTCAGGAGGTTTCTGCTCTTCGGCTACAGCAACAGGAGAAGCACCAGCATTAGGGGCCGCTTCAGGAACTTCGCCCTGAAACTCGTACTTGCCGGTGGAAGGATTTAAGACAAAAGGCATGATCAGTTCCTGAGTTGTTGAGCGATGGACCGACGCAACTGGTCGTAATAGCGATAGGGCGTCATGCTTTTGCTCCCTGCTGGAGCAGGAGCCAAGAAGTCAATGGATGCAATGGTTCCGTCCGCAGAACGGACGCGGCCTGTGCCTCCCTGCCGACCAATAATTTGACCAGCATCAATTGGCTGCCCCGCTCTTAGCCTTGGCTTGCTGGCAAGGTGCGAATAAAGGACATCAACGACAGCACCAGTCCTTGGATCACGGCTTTCGATAACGATGAAATTGCCATAGCCAGAGTCGTTACCGCCCTGGAAGCCAACCTCTTTCACCCGACCGCGAAGAACCGCAGGAAACTGCTTGTTCTCAAAGAAAACATCAATGCCTGACTGGTTCGTGTCGTAAGTGATTGACGACACCTGTGGACTAAAGCTGCGCAGCTCGGCGGGAGCCCCAAGATCTGCTGTGGCTGTGTATGACGCTGGCAACGTCGCAGCTGCTGCTGGCCTGGTCCCCGTGATGATGTTCAGGAATGCGTTTGAGGCGTAGCCCAACGGGGTGCTGGACCTCGGCGCTGCCCCGATCAAGGTCTCCTCAGTGCCCCTTTCTCTGACAGCAACCTTCCTGACGCTTTCACGCATCCCCTCGGGAATCTGGTCACCTAGCCCAAGCTGATCAGCCTGCTTTAACAGGAACTCGCCGGTCGTCATGTTTGCTGCTCTTGCAGCACGCTTGACTGTTGCTGGCAGTGGGCCGCCACCTGCTGCTGTCCCTAATAGATCGATCGTTGTCTGAGGGCTGTAAATAGGCACCCCAGACTTGACGACAGCCTCTGGGACTGGCTGAGCTGCTGAGTAATAGCTGGGAGGAAGCGACTCCCCTGTTGGCGCAGCTGTTGGCGCAGCTGCTTGAGGTGTTGACGGAACGATGGTTGGCCTGAAGCCATTCATCAGATCTTCATCGGCAAGCGTGTCTTTGATGACCTTGCCGATCTCTATGCCTTGCTCGCCATCCGTCAAAGGTCTGCCCAGCTCCTGCTCTTTTGCAAGAATTGCATCTTCAGCTGTTTTGCGAATGTAATTTTGCGTCCGAACAGCTGCTGCGGCAGACACCCCATCTTTTTGGATTATGTAATCAAGAAGAGGCACCTTGAGCTTCTCCGCCTTCTGGATCATCCCAAGACCTTTGGGCGGCAAAATCTTTTCAAGGATTGATTTAGTGGCTAAATCGATATTGCTTCTCATCACTGATGAGTTAACAGATCCATTCGACTTCCTCTCGCTTCTGTCAACTAATCGCTCCCATTGGCGTTGAGCGTCTTGCTTTATTTCCCTAGGAGCGTTTCTGATTAAGTCCCTGAACTCTCTTCTTGCAGCCCCCTCATCCCAGCCTGCGCCTGACAATTCCCGCTGCCTATCAAAGAAATCGTCAAGGCCATCGACTTGGAAAGTATTGACTTGATAGTTATTTGCTGATTCGCTTTGGTTGTCGAGGATTTCAATTAGATCAGCGTCGCTTAGATCAGCATTTGCAGGATCTGCTCTCATGCCATTGAAGATTTCGATCCAAGCTGGAGATCCCCTACGCAGACTTTTTAGGCTTGCATCGCCAGAGAATCCCATGTCTATCTGATCTTTCCTTGCTTCTCTCCTGTTGTCCGTAATCGTCTTTATGTCTCGGCTAATTTCTGCCGATTCGCCAACCATTTCAGGGCCATAAGCCTCTGAGATGTTTAGGGATTCACCATTCACGCCAACAATGCCGCTTGGCATTGTGCCAAGTCGTCGTATTGCTTCGCGAGCCTGCTGATAAGTGTTGGGGTCAGCCTCCCTCATCCGCAGCTTTTGAAGAGCTTGAAGAGCTGCGTTTTTCATCATTTCCTGCGGCTCGCCCGTTAGTCCATACGTCGCCATTTGTTGGGCCAGCATCCTGCCCCACACTTCTTGGCTCGGCCCCGTCGGCTGAAGCAGCATTGAAGTCATCACGTCAGCTGTCTGCGCAGTGCCTATTGCTTTCTGGTGATTGACATGAGCTTTGAACTGCTTGTCCTGAAATGCCTCCCACTGCTTGTTGATTTGGGGGAGAACATATTCCTGAAAGCCAGGGCTAAACTCATCCAAGCCAAATGAACTGGCTAGTTGATTTGTTATCTGAGACTGAACCGCTGTGATTGCAGGATCACCAGGGTCAAGTTTTGCAAGACTGCCGCCCTGTTGGATCCATGCAGACCTAAACGCCTGAGGGGTTAAACCTGCAACCCATTGACTGGCTTGATTGACGCGACCGGCCTGCCTGAATGGATTGGCCTGATCCATCAGGACACCCGCAACCGGGTTGGCTGCACTTACCTCACGGTTATCAGCGGCATACGCATAACTTTTGGCAATCGTGTCGCGGTTAATGCTGCTTGCTGCGCGCAGAATTTCGTTCTGACCTTTCTTGTATTGATCAGACGCATAAAGTTCAGCGCCATAGTCATACAACTGAGTCAAAGGCTTCAATGCCTCTGTCAACTCGGCAATTGGGTTGACGCCTTGGATTGAGCGATCAGCCTGCCTTTGGATGATGTTGACCTGACCGACCTGCCCAAGCTGGCTTGGCCTGCTGGGTTGAGCCGGATCACCATCATTCTTGAATTGCAAGAAGTTAGAGACGGGCCTGGCGGATGGCGTCAGTGAACCTGCGCTTAGTCGTTGCGGGGTTGGCATTAGCTTCTTTTCCCTGAATTGGTGTACGGCTTAAGCGAGGTGTATGTATTGATCCCAGCCCCCACAGCGCCAAGAGCAGAACCCAAGAACGCTGTTGATGCACTTGGAGCAGCACCAACAAACGACGGTCCAGCAGGATTGATCAGTGTTGGCAGTGGAGCAAACGGCATGATCGGATCCTGAATGTCTTGCATCTCATAGAGCTGCTGACTGTTGTACTGATTCAGGTAATTAGCGATATTCCCTGCTTGGTCTCTTGTGTATTGCCGATCTCTGAACTGTTGATTCATCATCATCAGTGTTGCCATATCGCCGGTCTGCTTGTCGTAGTCGTTTAGATAGCGATCACTGCTAGCACCAGCATTTAACCCAGCGGCAGTTGTCGCTTGAGATCTCAGCGCCTGCTGCTTGTATTGCATTAGCGATACAGCGTCAGACATTGACTGCTGACTAAACGCTTCAGCGGTGGCCTCACTGGCCTGCATGAAGTTGGCGCCAGCTCCAGCCCTGGCTTGTGCGACCAGCTCTGCTTGATCAATAGACCTGGCTAGCTCGAAGTTGCGTAGCTGGTTGGCGTAAACAACCTCTTGGCCATAGTTGACCTTTTGCTGCCAATAGGAATACTGATTATTTAGGTCTGCCTGTTGCGCTTGATTAGTGGCTGACCACGACGCAAATTCAGCAGATGCCTTGCGTTGCGCTTTCTGATTGACGTAATCCTGCTGCTTGGCTTGGTTGCCAAGCATTCCCATTCCGAAGTTGAGAAGACCGGAGCCAACGGCCATGGTCATCGGATTGATGAAAACCATCAGTTGTTCCTCCAGAAATCACAGAACAAAGCGCCGGACTTCCCAATTGGCTTGGGAATGTCAACGGTGAAACCAAGCATCTTCAGCCAACGAATTGACTCAGTGTTCTTGGAATAAACCTGATTGAACAGCGGGCCACCCACTTCTTCAAAGCAACTATCCACCCATTTTCGCCCCTCAACGATTAACTGCCACCTGCCCCTACGTGTTGCCGTTAATTCAGGAGTTCCCAGCATCCAGATGCGATGGTCTACGACCCCGCAAAGACCAACGGGAACGCCCTCATCGCTTGCAATCCCACGACAGATGTCTGACTCACAGAAGCTGGACTTAACTGCTTGGAATGGATCCATGCCATGACTCAGCATCACCTCAGTTGCGTCTTCTGGTCTGAGGTTATCGGCAACTGCCATGGCATCACTGGCTGATGGTTCCATGATCCACTTCATCAAGACGCTCCTGAACGACTGGTGATTCCACCAATCCATTCAACAGTGGAGAACTTGCTCGGATGCGGTGTGTCGTTCAACAGCTCCACCAAAACCCGATCGCCGCGACCCATGATCGGAACATTGAATACTCCCTCGTAATAACGAGGAGCAGCGTCAGTCATGACAAGGGGATTACCAATAGATGAACCCCTGACGGCGATCGTGGTCCCATCGAAGGTATAAAGACCTGGCTGTCGATGCTCGGGCAAAGTCTTCACCTGGAAGAATCCTGACTCGTGATACCCAAGTTTTGCCTGACGCACTTGGGTGCGAACAACATTCCGCACGGCTTTGCCGCCGCCAATGTCTTGCATCAACTTGAAACGACTAAACCGATAGCGAAACTCATAGGGTTCACCAGCCCAGACATCTTCAAGAGTCCAATTGCCGCGAGTTGTGATTGTCGTGCCACTACTTGTTGATCCAAGTAAGACTGGGCCAGGCTTGCCCATGTCCGAGACATTGAAAGCCGACCAAACCTCCACTTTGCTGGTCGCTTCATATGGAAGCGTGAATGTTGTCTCGTTGTTTTGCTTGTTGTAGATGCCTTTTGCCATCCGCATAGGAGTCGGCGTTGCCGCGGTAGTTCCCACTAAGCGATCCAGCAGCAAAGGATATGGAGCAAAAACAACCTCATCCGCACGATCAAGCGCTGGCATGGCTTCTAGATAAACGTTCGACCCATAACGCATCAAGCAGTAAAGGATTTCTCTGATGCAAATCACCTGAAGAATTTCATCAGTGCCAAACTCCCAATAGCTCCAGCTGTTCTGCACCCGCTCCGGCCCGCTGCCCGTATTTCGCAGGAACCATTTGTAGGTATAGATCCGATTGCGGTAGTCCAAACCAGTCGTGGTTGACTGTTTGCCGCTAATGATGAATGCCGAGTTGCCAGTGTCGTTGATAGTGAGAGAGAAGCATTCGTCTGGGATGTACGACGACACATAGCCAGTCAAATCAGCAGCATCAGCTGTCAACGCAGTGCCAGCGCCACGCACTGCAAACTCACGCATCTGTGACCATTGGCCATTGGACTGCATGAAGAAGATGCCACCACCAGCCTGTTTTGGCCGAACGTCCGTGTCTACATCGAACTGAGTAAGAACCGTGATCTGTGCCGTTGCTGGCGTCAGCACCGTTTCTGCTGCATTGAATCTGAACTGAATCTGGCTGGAGAAAAGAATCAGTTCGTCTTGGTACGGGACGGCATACCGTAAAACGGAAACCCTGTTATTGCTAGCCACAACATCAACAGGATCTGTATCCAAGACTGTCGTGACCGTCTCTGGGAAAAACTCAAAGAATTGGCGAACTCTACTGAGCACAACGTTTTCATCAGCCAAGAATCCGAGCCGGTTCTTGTAGATAAAGATGTCGTTAATCGCATAGCCAACAAAAGAAGGATCAGGGGCAGTGTCGTAGTCGCCAGCAACTCGTTCGCCCCAGGTTGGAACAGTGTCAGGGATACCTGCAACTGTCTGGCCATTGACCGGCCCAAACCAAAACGACACTGGTGACGTGCCTGTTCTGATCAAGACGTGAGGCATTGTTGTTGGGTCAAGCTTGTACTCAACCCCTGGGCTTACGGTTTCTGCCCACGCACCTTCACCAAAGACGCCACTTCGAGGCTCGAACTCAACGTAGTAATTGTCAAAGGCGTTATTTGGGTCTCCGGCAATTTCAACTTGATAACCAACAGGAGCAATCGTTGGTAGCTCAGTGAACGCCTGGACTTCATCGAGAATCGCTGTGATCGTGCTATTGGCCTTTGCGTCAGTGGCGCTAACTGTGATCGGATTTGCTCCACTTATCCAAATCACAGAGCCTGATCGCTGCAACGAATAGCCGGTCAGGCCAGCCGTGGTCAGACCAGCGATGATCTGTTGAGCAATTTCTTCAGAGCTGATTCTGTTTTCAGTGACGGTGGTTCCATCGCTGACGACAGGAGCAACTGCTGTTTCAACCGTTGACTGATACCCGTTGACATTGACGGTGTACCTGTTGCCATAAGCCGCTTGCTTTACCCAGATCAGGCATTCATGAGCAGGCCTTGCTGTCTTTGGTGCTGTTGCTGGATCGGCTGCTGTTGCAGTGAGGGTGTTTGTGATCCAGGTGTAATCAGCAATCGTCACCGCACGGATCTGCTGCTGCGCAGCGGTCACGCTGCTCAGATATGAATAAGCGCCAGGATCAGCATTAACCGTTCGCTCTGTGCCATCAAGCTCAAAAACCTTGATCTCAGTTTTTGTGATAACGGCAATGTATTCCTCTTGTTGATCACGCAAGATTGCATGAAAATAAGCATCACCAAATCCGGTGTTGCTCACCAACGCCAGCGTCCTGGTGCTGTCTCGTTTTCTCAGCCCTTCAGCGATAGACGAAACACCATTGATCTGAATCTCACCTTGGCTTGGATCCCTCTGAGCGTCTGGCTGCTGACTGATCCCTTGGATCAGGTTCGGGATGGTGACGGCTACGTTTTTCATCAGAAGATTGAAGAACCAATCGAAACGCGGCGATTCATCAGTCCATTACTGGGTTGATATGTCGGGAAGGAATAGTTGCCAGAAAGGATGTTCGGGCTTTCCTGCTGCATCTCCACCCGCTCAAGAACGGCCTGAGCGTCTTGCTCATCTTTCAGGGTGTATTTGAACAACGCCTCAGACCCAAGACTTCTGTCAGAGAAGATCCGTGCTCCTCGAATCGTCACCCAACGGTTATATGCCTCTGGCACCGAATCCCATGACAGCAGCCAGATCACGTCTGCTTCCAATTCAGTCATGGATGGATCCATGTTGAACGTTCGATTCACGAGGTCGTAAACCCGTGTTCCCCTTAGCTGAAAGCGCCCGTTGTATTGATACGGGTTTGGGACAAATTCAACAACCGTTTCTGGAACATCGATTTGAGTTGAATTTGCATCAACTTTGAACGGATAGCTGTATTCAGTGTTCCAGCTCCAGCCTCTGACTTGGCCTTCCTTGTGGATTTCAAGGATGGTTCGCTCTGCGATCCGTGCATCCTGAATCTGCTCATTGTCGAGGTTGTCCACCGGCTGCTCGCCAATGTTCTCCAAACAAACGTTTACGGCATCTAGCAGCGTCGTTCTGCCTTGAGCTTTGGTCTGCGCGGCTAGACCCATTTGTCACCTATAGGGACGATGCGCACAGTCTATGAGGCATGAAAAAAGGGGCCATCTCCACGGCCCCTCGTTCCCCCAGCTCAGATTGATACTAAGGGGTCGCTGAGACAGAGATAGCAGCAGCACACTCAGCGCGAAGCTGACCCATGCCGAGAGCTTGTCTTGCGACCATAAGATCCGATTGGTATTGGACCCTGAACTCGTTTCCGGTGAGTTGCAGTGAAGGGCTCAGAAGAGACACAACACCAACAGCGTCACGGTGGAATACGAAGCCACGGACGTCTGACAGATCCTGCGCGTAATCAGGATTCACATCACCAGCGACCAATGTGTAGGCAGGCTGAGTGACGTGGTTGCTGGAATACAAAGGAATCCCTGCAACTTTTGCAGTTTCGCCCTGAGCGATTGTGCCGTTGCCACCACCACCGTTGAAATCCGTGTTGATAGCCCTGCTGCTTTGGGTAATACAGTAATAATCATCGGGTGAAAATACTGCATACATGTTGTCAATGCTGACGTCTTTCTGCTCGAAGCCCACGCGAGCATCGAAGATAGCGTCAACCAACATGTCGCCACGAGCTTGACGTGTTTTGGCGTCAAAAGTAGCAGCGTTGTCACCGAGATCGATGAGTTGGCCTGTGCGTCCGGCATTCAGAGGATCTTTTGCAAGAGGCTCTGTTGTATTACTAGCGGCCGCAAATAGTATTCTAGCAACCCGCTTATCATATTCATAAGCCAGGGCGCGGCCTAACTCAGTTGTATAGATCTGACGAATATCATAGAAATTCATCAATTCATCTACTTGATAGATAGCCGCATCGGCCACCATAAGAGCGTCGAGTTCAATTACCCGCTGATTAATATCACTAGGGTCGTTACCTTGACCCAAGATTTGGGTGCCAGGCTGGTGGTAACGAGCGGCCATTTTGCCCGTGATCGGGAACGCCACTGAGCGTCCGCCACGGATATTGCGTTCACGGGTCTTGCCCTTGAAAACGCAGTTGGTCATGAAGGCATCAAGAACCTCAGAGCTCCCCAACTTGAGGAACATGGCGCGGTCTTTATCGACCCCGTTCAGTCCTGGACCCCAGGTGGCAGCGTCGCCTTTGATCTGGCCTAAGCGTTGCAAAGCAACATCAGGAGGAGTAGCCATGATTAGATTTTTTTAGAGGAATAGTTTTGGTTCTGTTCGACCGCCCATTCCTCCCTGGCTGCAAGTTATCCTTTCGGGCTTGCCCAGTTCTGGTTGCTGTCTGTTGACAACCTACTAGAAGTCCGGGGAAGCGTGCAATATCATCGCGACCTTATTCCTGTAGGCCTCATCAACATCGTATAAACGCTGGCCTCTGTCATTGCGTTTATTCATTGCATCAAGGACTTGCTGCTGGCTTTCAAACCTGACCACAGTGTCTGTTGGTGCTCCGCCTCCGTAGAGCTGTGGCTCTACAACTGCGTCAGGAGCCACCTGGCGGGCTTGCATTGCCTTCAATGCCCAGCTAATGGCTTCTTTATTGCCAGAATCCACGACAGCGTTGTAGCTGGCTAGCTCTTCTGCTGGAAGGTTGGATCTAGCCCAGCCACTCAGCTGATCAAAGTTGTCTTGGCCGCCAACACTTTGCAGCAGCTCTGTTGCATCAGCGTCAGACAACCCCGTTTCACCATTCGACGAAGCGGATTGCGCCTTTGACACGTAGTTTTCGACCACCTGCCGCGGCACTTTGAATGTTTCGGCCAGCGTGTCGTAGTGCTCAGAGATGTCACCGCCCTGATCGGCATTCCACATCAACTCAGCAAGATTGACTCCTTTCTCGGCTAACGCCCCGACCGCTTCCTTGCCATACACTTCACTGGCTTGATCGGTGGAATAGCCAGGAGTTTCTGCTGGTTCAGGTTCAACAGTGGGCTCAGGCTGAGGATCAGGAGCAGATTGCTGACCCATTTTGCGCTGCAATTCTGCATACGCTTTGGCCAAGTCTTGCGGACTCTTGAACTTGCCAAGAATCGCTTCTTCTTCCTGAAGCTGTTCCTGTTCCTTGGCAAATTCTTCAACAATCCCTTCCTGGCCGGGACCAACCATCCCACCTTTCTCACCCTCAGGAACAGTTAGCTGAGGTGAAGTATCGGTCTGGGTTCCTTCAACGAATGGCTGAGGATCAGCCATTACTGCTCTTCCAACTTCGGGGCTCATTGAGGTTGAGGTTCAGGGTTTTCTGCGGTCATTTGCATTTCCTGAGCGGTCTGAGCAGCGTTAGCCAAGTTCTGCGGATCAGCCAGTTTTGACTGCATCATCATTGCTTGTTGTTGTTGTTGTTGCGCTGCTTGCTGCTCTTGAGCAAGCTCTTCATCAGTCTTGATTAGACCAACAGTGTCGATGCCCATGGAATATGCAAGGCGCTTAATCAGTTCAGATGGCTTCAGATAGGTTTGTAATCCTTCTGGCCCCATTGTTTGACCAAGCGTTGTTGTGAACCTTACTAGCTGCTCCAAGTCGTTGCCACGACCAACTGCTGCAAGACCCACAGTCATCACAGGTTTGACCAACTCTTTTGGCAGCTTGGGAACCTTCTTCTCACGCTGAAGAATGTCCAACTTGCGAGAGACATAAGGCACCTGAAATTCGGTCTGAAGGATGGAGTAGATGGAACCCAGGGAATTCTCAATCTGCAACGCTTGCAGCCTGACTTCTTCAGCCGTAGTGCGCTCACTATCTCTCACATCAGCCAGCATGAAAGCCTGTGACAGCCTGGCTTCGATCTGGCTTTTGCCCTGCATCGCAACTTGCAGGTCGGTGGATTTCTGCACCTGCAAAGCCATCACATCATTGGGGTCGCCAGTAACAAACGAACCGTTCGGACTGTTAGCCAAATTGGCTGCTTTGGTAACTCCAGAAGGCTTGACCAAGAACAGAACTTTGCTGCTTGCAAGACTGCCTTCAGCAATTGCTTGGCATAGTGCTTCTACGGTCTGGAGATCCGCCAAGGCCGCGGCTTCTACATAGCTAATGCCATACATCTGACCATCGCTGCGCGTCATCCGCAACGGCATCCAAGGGTTTACGTCTTCTGGAGCGCGACCTTCAGAGCCAGGAATGATCTTGTTGTTGACCTCCTGGTGCCACTTGACTGTTCCTTTCTTGCCCTGGCCATTCCGCTCCCACTTGATGTAGGTGTAGATCCGAACGGTGTCGCCAGAATCACGACGTGGGACAGGCTGAGTGATGTCGTCAATCAGGCCGCTGGTGATGTCGTCATCCTTTTCAGGATTCCGCACCATGTCCTGCACCTTTTGAGGCAGGGTCTCAATTGCTAGTTCTTCGCACGTAATTACTTCCAATGGATTACCCATTGGATCCCGCTGGCAGACGTAGCGGTTGAGATGAAAACAACGCAGCCCTTCTGGAGCTACATAAAGCAGTGCATTACCGCCAACGATGAGATGCAGCAACGCCTCATGAAAAACCACACGGTCATTGCTGGCCTCGATCTCTCGGAGCACCTGGCGCTCGATCTGGCTTAAGGCCATTTCAAACTCAGACTTCTGCTCTGGGCTTACGCCTTGAGCATTGAGCTCGGCTTCATCTAATGAGAAACGGAAAAACTGCTGCGTGGGAGGCAGTAAAGCCAAAAGCATTCGGCTTGCCAGGTTCAAACAACCACGAGCTCCAATGCCATTCCATGGGACCGGATAGGTCTCCTTGGTATTAGCAACTGGCTCCGAGCTGGTTGGGATGAGATACGGAATCGTCAGCCGAGCGCAAGCCCGCCCACGACTCAAGTAATAGTCCCTGTCAGAAGCCAGGTCTTCGTAGCGTTGAGCAGCAGTTTTTCGCATGATTAGATCGAGAGATTAGTTCCACGAGACCGTGAAGATCCCCTTGAAATGTTTGTCGCGGTTCGCCCTGCTCCCCCTCTTCCACTCTTCTTCTTTTTCGATGTCTGGGCATTAGGAGCTGCTTGCTGGGGTTGTCCAAGTATTTGAAGAGAACCCCTTGTCGCAGCGGCATTCGTGTTGATCCGTTGAAGGCGCTGTTCTTGCTGAATCCGCAAACGATTAGCAGTTGCAATTTGCTGCTGCTGTTGCGCTTCAGCCACTGCTGTTGCGGCTATTCGACCGTCAAACGTCCTGTTGTAACTGCCATATGCGTTGTTGAAATCACTAACCCAGGACGAACGCCCCTTGCCGTCAACAAGGTTCTGCCTGTAACCAGGCGATGAGAAAAGCTGCGAAGCGTTGTAATCACCGCCAAACCTAGGATTATTCGCAAGAAGCTCTCTATTCATCAAAGAGAGCTCGGCATATTCATCGTAAAACTGATTACGATTCATCCTGGTGGTGTAATTAAAATTACCAGCCATGGTCAGATACCTACGTTGACGCCAGAACCGGAAGTATTAGCTGTTCCCGCTGTTGATATTTTGAGATTCTTCTTTGGTTTCTTCTTGTCAGTAACGGCTTTAGTCGTTTGAGCCGCTTCAGGAATGTCGTCTTGCACTGCTGTTGTCGTATAAGCAGACGCTTCAGCCGCTGCCAAACCTTGTGCTGCTGCTGTTTCGGCTGCGTTTGATGCCACCAAGTCTGCCGTTTGCTGGTTTGCGCTGTCGATCTGGCCTTGCAGATTTGTCTGAAACATTTGTTGCTGCATAGCTGTTTGTCGCTGGTAATCAGCAAGGGCTTCTTCGCCTGCCCGGATTGCGTTTTGATCTGGTGCAACAGTTCTGTATTCAGGCCGCTGAGTGCCTTGTCCGCCGAAACACATGGGTGATCTCCTTTAGGTGATGTTGAGGCCAGTCCCCTGGCCAGATGACTTGGCCGTGCGACCAATCCGCAATGCTTTGCGGCCTTTCGTTGTCTTTAACCCACGCTCTCTTGCGCCAACTTCAGGGGCTTGAGCGGATTTCTCTGGAGGGGGAGCGCCGATCAATGTAGAAAGCCTCATTGCATCAGCGTTCAAGGCTGCTTTGTCTTCAGCTCTTGCTGTTTTCTCGTCAGAGATTTGCTGGCGAACATTCGCTTGATCTCGCAACGCGCTTTGCAGCTGCTGCTGCATCAAGGTGGTGCCGTTATTCATCTGCGATTCAATCGCAGCACGTTGCAAATCAAACTGCTTGTTGTAAGCGTTGTAGTCAGGCTCGTAAATCGTTGCCCTTTGGCCACCACCGCCACACATCAGTTCAGCTCCGGTTCAATGATGACGACATTGGTCTGCTGATCTTCCAGTTTTTGCGCCAGCCATTTCACGACTGACACCTGACCAGCGCGAAACATGATCTCACGATCACTCCATTCCAGTTCAGGGGCTCGATCAGGGAACTCTGCGGCAAGAGCAGCCACAAGCCTCTCATCGATTTGTGGGAGATAAGGCACTCTGCGTCGCCGTAGATATTGCCCATGGTATCTAAGCTTCAGGCAGAAACACAGCAGCCATGTCTGATCAGCTAGCAAAACTCAGCGAGATTCACGGGCTTGTAATTGATCAAGTGCTGGAAGATCTCCAGAACGGTGATCGCAAAGCACGGCAAGAAGCAATGGCATTGCTGAAGAACAGCAACGTCACTGCTGTTGCTGCTGAGGGTTCAACTCTCAAGAAGCTGGCAGGCAAGCTGGACTTCTCAGAGATGAGTGA
>WLWF01000849.1_pt1 | contig 27964 bp, 49 predicted proteins | sample 6718331 | NCBI WGS metagenome assembly WLWF01 (sample SAMN12718692, study PRJNA515312) | sponge metagenome | isolation source: marine sponge | host: Mycale hentscheli | place: New Zealand: South Island, Marlborough, Capsize Point | collected 2003-05-01
GAACAAGGCGCAGGAGAATAATGGTAAAAAAATCTAGGCTTTGTGCCATACAACTTCAACAACTTTCTCATCATATAATTTTTTGAATCTTCATCTTTTAGGACTTTTTCAAATATAGATATTTCAAGCTCTTGTTCAATTGTGTAATTCATCTTTATTTAGTTTTCATAGATGACCTCATCTACGTGGTGAATTGAATTGACAGGAAATGATGATTGCATGTTCCCATTCTTATATACTTCTATAGACTCATACCTACCTAGGATAACAATGAATGTGCTGTACTCTTTGTTGAGTATCCATTCACCGGAAATACCTTTAGATGTAAATCCTCTCTCTTTTAGTTCTTCTGCTTTTATCATTTATATATTTTTAAAAAGCAAGGAGGCTCCTTAGTCAAAAACAATATCTGTGAAATATGTAATTACCTCCTTGCTGTATTATTTAAATTATAACAGTCTATAAACCCCATTAAAAAAGCGTTTATATTTTTGTTGTATGCCATTAGTGGCTCAACTCATTTTCAGCATCATAAGGCATCTCTTCGTCATCATACCACTCACATAGGTTTTCACTAAGTTCATTATTCACCTTGTCTAAAATATTCTGCTTTGTCTCAGCTACTATTGTTTCAAGGTTTTCATTCTCTTCATCAATAACAATCCTTGTCATAAAAGAGTATTCTACTATAATTGCTTTTTTCATCTTATTAAAATTAACGGCATACAACAATGTATATAGTGTATAGCCAATTTAACATTCGTTTTAATTTGTAGCTTTTTTGTGGTGGCTACACATCATATACTCAACGTTAGCATTAATTAGGTGGCTGAGAAATCACAGTCTATTTCGTAGTTATCTATCCCCATTGCTCTAGCTATTGCGTTTAGTTGTGATTGAGAATTATTTGATTCCATAAAACCAAGTGCGTTATAAAGAACCTCAATCTTTTTATTCTTATTTAGTTTATCAAACTCTTTTTGTATATCCTTTTTCATAATCTAGTAAATAATGCTAACACAAAATATAGTGAATAGCCGATTAAACACTTATTTAAACCGATAGTTTTAGGTGGTCGGCTACTCACCATATTCAACACGTTATGTGGCATTAGTCCTTAGTCTGATTGCAATGCCCTTCAAATATGTAATGCACACAATCCCACCCCACAGTTTTTTCCACTTCATCTTTTAATTCTTCTGGGGTACATCGTATATGCACATATTTTACTATCTGGTTGGTATGAGAACCTTGTGTAAAAAACTCTCCGTAAATTATTGTGTAATCTTTCATAATAATAAAATCTTTCATTGGTTCATAATTTCTCTTATCAAGGTTTTAGCATCATCTAAATGGTCGCTATCATCTAATATATCAAGTACCTCTTTAACCGTTAACATATGGCTAACACTATCTATAGGTAATGATTGCCCTTGTTGTAATTTTTTATCATTATCTAAAGCTTGTACACAAATTTTAGTAAACTGTTCTTCTATAAAATCTACTTGAGATATAGGCATTATACTACATGATGCAGCTATTGATGCCATAAGAGAAATGTTATCTAAAACAATATCTTCTCCTGACTCTATTTCTTTTCTGCTTGCCTTAGAAGTTTTGTTTATCTTATTGATTTGATTTTGTACATAGTTAAGTTTACGTTTAACCATGTATCTGTCATTCTCTCTAATTAAAGTACTATCTAGTATCTCACGGTATGCATACTCTTGCAGCATTAATGCTGTGTATGCTATTTTTTTATTTAAGTATAATCTTGTTTCTGGTTCTAAACTATCCATACTTTTAGTTCTATAGTGTTTTTAAATTTAGATTCTTGCTTAATTTTTCTACAACTTCTGCACCTTTGTGTTTATTGTTTTGTTTTTGTACACTTGTAGGCAACTGACTTTGGTTAAGGGGATCATCCCACACTTCATAGTTATGAAACTTTCCTTCCCATTCCCAGGATTGTAGATTCTTTCTGCTAATTTTATTTCCTATAGCTGCATTATATCCTGCTACAAAAGCTTTTCTGTATTGTTTTTCTAATAGGATATGCATGTCTTGAGTTTCTTCTTTTGTCATTTTTATTTTCCGTTTATAAATAATTCAATTGCTGGGAAAGTTTTTTCATTATAATATTCAATAAGAATGGAACATGTCTTATCTCTATTGACTATATAGTCTATTACCTTTGACCCAAATGATTTTGCTATATGTTTAATTCTACATATATCAGATATTGTTGCGCACTCTTGTATTAATATCCATTTAGACATATTCAATATCAAGTTTAAGTTTTAAAGAAATTTTGTTTATATATATATTAGATGATTTATCCATTTTAGATTCTTTTACATATAGCTTATTAAAACGAATAGTAGCTATATGATCATCTTTTCTGTATATCTTATTGTATTTTATTTTAAAATCATCCATCATATAAGGGGATTAAAAAAGCACCCATAAGAAGTTTACAGGTGCTTTAAAGAATAGAAGACTATGGAAAATTAAATTACATATGGAATGTACAATTTAATAAAAAAATTAATCTTTAACAAATTGTCCATCTACCATTTTACCTTTACGCTTACTTATAATTTTATATGCAGACTCAAGACAGTCTTCTAAGTTCATATTTTGCATCTGAGCTTGTATTAATATTGTAACCATAACATCACCCAATGCATCTTTTATTTCTTCTTTATTACAAGTATTAACAGCAGTGCATAACTCCGTTGTTTCTTCTAAAGTTTTTAAGGCTTGAGCCATAGGTGTACCTTTTTCAAATATACCTTTTTCTTCTGCCCAATTAATAACTGCTGTTTCTAATTCAAAATAGTCCATATCTACGAGATTAAAAATATTATAATTCCAAAAATAAAAATAAAAAATATAACTTCTAGTATATTGTATAACAATTTCATAATAAAGTTAATTGATTAAATGAGCGTTCAATAATGTTTAAAATTTCAGATTCAATAGCAGAAATGTAATATTGTAGATTTACATCATATTCTTTCCAATTTTTGACTGACATTTTATTATATAGGGTCTGCAACCATTTGCCAGATTCAAGTTGAATTTCTCTATCATCATCATGTATCTTCACAATTTTTACACCTTTATTTGTAATATAATATCTATTAGTTTTTTGTAAAGGATACTCAAAATACTTACCATTTTTAATAGTACGCGCATGTTGTTTCCAATTACCTCTAGACTTTGAACCAATGCAAAAATCAAGTATGTTTTGGTTTTCAGGATTGTTAATAAAATCTTCAGGTAAAATATTATTTACAAAATATGCATGTAATGCTTTGCGCACAATTAGTTTTGATTTGTTTTTATGTAAAGCAAGATTGTGAAAATCAAATCTACCTTTCATTTTTACATCGGCATACATAAAGTTTGAGTTGTAAACTTTAAACATATAGTGAGGGTTGTTATTCTTTACATCTCTCCATTTAACAATGCTTACAGTTTTAAATTCATGTACTGCAATGTAATTATTTACATCAGCTAAAACTAACTTTTGATATGTATCATGCTCAAGTTTTAATAGTGTCAACTCCTCCCACTTTTTGCAAATAGCAAGATACTTATCTTTGTATATACGCGGGATTTTGATTTCTATACCATCTGTGTTTAGCATAATACCAACAGCATCTGGTATACTTTCCATTATCATTTCGTAAAGCATTGTCAAACTTAGCTGACCATTTACAGTAATGCGCATGCATAGTTCTGGGTCATAGAAAAAACTGTTAGCATCATTACTTAAACCAAAGATACAGTTGAGTATAATTTTGTAAACATAATTCATTGGATTTGATTTAGGAATTTTCACTCTTTCATCAAAGAACCATTCATATTGTTCACAAAACATATCTGCCGGAAAATGTCCAGGTGCCCATTTGTTTCTGATCACAAGATTGGGATAAAAACTTGTAACATCTGAAGACATAATTACATATTCATCATCTGATGTGTAAACACCAGGTTGATTAACACCGTGTACTCCACCTAAGCCAAAATCAATCTTGACATCTTTGTATTTTATAGAATGCTTAAAGCTACCTTTTAAATTTTGAGAATCTAATACTAAACTCAAGAATTTATTTAGCAGAGATTTAAACTCAAAAGAAGTGAACTTAATGTAGGGTAGAATTAAATTCATTAAATGAATACTACTACGAGGAGTGCGTAATTTTTTTAAGTTGCGGTGGTTTATATTCATTCTCTTACACATATAATAAGAGAATATTTCTTTACCTATTCTAGGCTCAGAAGAGCTATACAGGTTTACATTGAATTTATTAGTAAGTTCTTTACGTAAAGATATTTGAGATATACTCTTTTTAAAGATTTCTTTTGTGGATTCAACATCATTTATACAGTATTCAACAATAGTGTCAATATTATTACCGCTAATAATAGTTGTATGTTCTATAGGCATATCAAGAAGATTATCCCAGTCCATACTAAACTGTATCCATTTAAGGCTAGATCTTTTTGCTGCATTATCCCAATGGTTCATTTTAAACAGATCAATCTGTTTTATATGTAGCTTCCACTCAGGAAATTCCTGCCACTCATTGTTATTACTTTTTTGTATACAACTTTGTGCATACGTATATATTAACAAAGCAACAGCTGCCGCACTTTCTTTGGCAAAAACATATCTGTTGTTTAGAATATACTGTGTAATTTGCGCATCAAAAGCTAAACCATTATAGGATATATGCCACTCTTTGTTGTTTATATTTTTTTCTAAAAATTTGATTAGACTTTTATAATCATTTCTACTTTCATGTATAACAAAAACATGTTGCTCAGATGTTTTATAATGTATGAATACCGCACAGAAACAATTAATAAGAGTTTCATAGTCCATTACATAATGATTCATAATTTAGTGGATAAAAAAAAGGGATGACAGAATCATCCCTTTTACATCAAGAAATAAGAAATTAAGCAGAGGTTATAATTGGCGAAGATTTTACTTTTTTAACGTCTACATTAAAAGATTGGTAGTCAAATTCATCTGCATTAACTGCAAATAATTCTATAAATCTTTTTTGATCTTTTTTATCTACTATATAATATTCTGAGAAAGTATCTACTCTTACTCTTTCTTCTTTGACTGTTTTACCTGTTTGTGGGTTAGGTTTTTTAAGTTTTACAGGTTGTCCTTCAGTGTTTAGTTTTGGGACCATCATAAAACTTTCTTTCTTTACTTTGTTGATAACAGCCATTATTCCGGAGCTGGGATCATACATAGCTTCTACATAAGGGCAGTCAAGTGTAACAGGAATTAAAGCAAAAGAATTCATGTCTCTAAATGATGATTTAATTAACATCATGTTTTTTCCATTATTCATAATATACTAATTTAATTTTTACTTTGAGTATTGTAACTAATTTAAGAAAGCATTATTCATTACAAACTTATTTGATTAACTAAAAAATCATAAGGTAAAGAATAGTTTTTATTTGTATAATGATAATCAACTTGTGTTAAAACTTCAGCTAATGCTTCACCCCATTTACCTAAAGTCTCTTCTCCAACTGAAAAAGGATACACTTGATTATACTTATCAATGACTATAAATTTAAACAAAATTTCATAACCATTGCATTCTTTCTTATGATTTTCATAAACTAATTTACAATATATAATTGCTTGTAGCCAATATTTGTAGTAGTCTACAGTATCAGCAAAGTCACTTAATGATTTAGCAGTAGTTTTTAAATCAATTATTGTTATAGTTTTTTTAGTATCATCTATTACATAATGATCTACAAAACCTTTTAAGCCAAACTTATATTTGTTTAAATCACATCTTAAAAACTTTTCAGAATATGTGCGAACAGGATCTAAATCAAAATCAGATGCTACAGTGTTTAGCAAATTAAAGACTTGCTTGTTTGATTTTATTATATCAACTTTATTTTTACATCTTTCTAATGTGTCATTGTCAATTACATCTATGGTTTTATTTTTTAAATACTTCCAGTACTCATTGTTAGGATTTGTTTGTATTTTAGCAAGCCGCGCTTCATTTTTTTTTAATGATTGATACAAATTGCATTTAGTTAATGTGTGTAGTATTAATTCAGTCCAACTATTTTCAGTTGACAATAAGTTTTTTTCTTTAGATATTTTACTTAGCTCTATTAAAACTTTCCTGACATTATCAGATGGTGTTCTATCCGGGATTATTTTAAATTTTTTTTCTACTTTGTCAGCTTCAAATAGCAAGCAATGAATTAGTTTACCTTCAATAAGATACTTTTCAGTTGATATCTCTCTATCATTTTCAATATAATCTTTGAAAAAAAGTTTGGGAGAAAATAAAAGTTTGTTGATAGATGAATAGCTGAAGTCAAAATCTTTGCTATAAAATTCATCAATTATATTAGTGTACATAAACGTTTTTTATTAGTGATTGTAATACTTTATTTACTTTTATATGACCATGATCTTTAACAGAATCTGAAAGATCTTTAGACATCTGCAACGTAATTCCTTTTACGTTGTACTTTGCAAAGTATTTGTCTTTGGCTTTAATACCTGCTTGATCATTATCAAATAATGTTATTATGTATTTATATTTACTTTGTAAATAATGGATAATATGAGGCTTTATAATAGTGTTCTCACTGTCTGGTGCAAGAACCTCTAAGTTATATTTAAAGCTATATAAACACATAGCATCTTTGAGTGAACTACATATTACAAGTAAATCTTGTTTGTATTCTAATTGATCTAATCCTTGTGTATAGTTTTTTATTTTATGAAATTTATGTTTAGAATTATGGGGCTGATATATTTTGTACGCTTCATTATTTTTGTTATAATATCCGTAAATACCTGTACCATTTATTTGCAGATTACTAAAAGTACCGTTGTCATTTTTTATCATGTTATAGTAATCAATAGGATACACATTGAATTTGGATAATGTGTTTTTACCTATTCTATATTGCAGCCAGTATTGCGCATCATTTACATTCCATTCTCTTTTTTGTATATAATCTATTTCCCACTTAGCTGTAGGTTTAAGGTTGGTAATAATTTTACCACCGTTTTTTATATATGCATTATAATCTTTTACAAGTTTAGTTACAGCATCAGAAAATCTAAACTTAAAAAGTTCCTGAACTAAATTTATTTTGTTACCGTATTTACCTGTTGAAAAATCTTTAAAGTAATATTCTCTTTTATGTTTGTTTACATAAATACACATGCTTGGTATTGTATCAGATAAATTCCATACAGATTTTATCTTGATGTTTTGACCATTCAGTACTTCTGTATTCAAATAAAATTGGAAAGCCCAATAAGAAGGTACTTTGTCAACAGTATAAATAATATTTTTTGTAGATAGCATAATATAAAATGGGCTGAGGAAAATCCTCAGCCTTTATTTTTATATATTTTAGAAGATGTTGAATTCGTCTTCTATATCTTTATTATTAGCAAACCCGTTAGGATTATTATTAGGTTTGTTTTTCTTTTTGATTATGTGCTTATCAGCATCATATTTAATAAGTCTAGAGTTATCTACATCTAATTTTTCTAATGGTACACCATTCTTTGAAAGCTTGGGTAAGAATAGATTATAGTTTACATAATCTTCACCTGTTCTTTGCCATTCGCTACCACCAACACATGCGTTGATATATATATTATTATCTTTAAAGATTTGTCTACATGCTTTCATAAATTCAAACACGTCTTCAGCTTCAATCATGTCAAGTTGTGTGCGCATATCTAATGCTTCCGCTAAGAATGCCATTGCTTTAAGCACTTCTTGATCTCTTTTAATTTCTATACCTGAAGGAAGAGTTTTATTTTTATATGAATATGGTGAAAACCTAATTCTACCAACTTGACCAGTGTAGCGTGGACCATTTTCATTTTTAGGATCTACAAGAAATCCTTTAAACTCACCTTCTACTGGTTTAGATTCTACATGTAATTTTATATCATAAGCATCGCTGTCATATGGAGTTTGCTCAAATGTAACATCATTAATTTTAAATACCTGGTTGCCTAAAGATATAACAGGGCTTTTTTTACCGCCACCAGATTTCATATTTTTTGTACTTAACATAACTTTCTAATTTAAAATTTTAATTAATCATTTTCATATTTAACCATGCACTCTATTACATGCTTAATATCATTTGGTATAAAGGAATGCTCAAACATTTCCATAGGAGACTTACATGTATTTGCCCCGTTGGTTCTTGTATCAAAACCATATTTTATTGACCCATCATCAAGCTTTTTAGTGTTACAGAATAACACAGTAGAAAACAAACCTTCTAGTGTCAACGAGTTATCAATCATTTTACCAACCGTTTTAGCTTTTACAAACTTTACACCGTTGATATCTATTTCTTCAGAGTGTGTCATAAAGAAAATATAAAGATCTTCTCTTAGATCTATAGGTAACTTTGCTACAGCAGCTAAGTTAGTTGCAATTTGTGTGAACTTATCATATCCTTTTTCATGTGCTCTTTCAAAGTATTCAAAGGATGACATAAATTGTAAGTCATCTACAATTAATACTTTTATGTGAGGCATTTTATCTGATACATGCTTCATGCATTTTAATATACCATGAGCACTGTAAACATAGCTCATGTTACCTTGCAGGTTTTCTTTTGATAGCAAGGTATACTTTTTTTTCCAACCTCTAAAAGGCAATCCTTTACTTGCAGGATTTATAATAAATGTTTCTTTAGGATTAAGGTTTCTCATAGATGTAGACTTTCCAGATCCAGAGTTACCTATTATTAATGTTGATTGAGCCATACTAATTTTTTAATAAGTTAATTTTTAATTTGAGATTGATATAATATGCTACTGTAGTAAAGTTTGGTTTGTCTTTATTAAGCTCCTTGCTTATTGCATCTGTTAACAATTTTTCTAATATAGCATGTTCTTGATTTTCTAATATCATTTTGACATTTTCCTTAAGATTCCTTGTAATGTATAATTAATATCTTCTAGTGTTTGAACTAAACTTTTTAAATTATTAGAATCAGAAATGTTTTCTATTTCTTTTGGTATAATTTTATCAGTGTTAATTGATTTATGCAGCCGTCTTGATGAGCTATTATTTATATGTTTTATTTCATTTACAGATATGAAATGCCTTGAATGACCAGAGCTTGAAGTTATAATTTCATATTCATCTTTCCAAAAAGGATTGTATTGAACTTGATATAAAGTACGTTTTGGATCTTCTGATACATAATCTATAGATACAAACTCTGTATAAATATCTTGTTCATGTTCAAGTTCACTTGGGAAAAATGATATATGTATATCATCTTTACCTTGTGGTCTGTATGCCATTTTTGGAATAAACAATGCATCCGATATACCCATCTTATCAAAGTAAGGTTGATGCTCTTCTCTTAATTCTGCAACTCTTTTTTTTCTTTCTGCAGGTGTTAAATTTTTTCTACTACTAATCATGATCTTTGTTTTGTTGGTGTTTGAATTTCTGATACTTGCATTTTTTCAAATTCTGCTTTAAAAAAACTCATTCTTGTATCTCCATTACGCGCTTTTAGAAAGTGAAATACTAAAATATTATCATCATAAATATGATATCTGTCAGGGCCATAATATTCTATCTTTTGTTTAGATGGTCTGTTAATACCGATTAACATATCAGCATGTTGCAACATTGCATCTGATCCATATATATCTGATTCAAGAATGTAGTTACCATATTTACCATTGATTGCGCGATCTGGATTATCTATGTTTCTATTTAATTGTGATAATGCTATAAACAAACAGGGGTAATCTTTTTTAGCCTGTGTAAAAAACTCTCCAAGTTCAAATAGCATATCTTGTCTGCTGTTTTGATAAGGTGCTTTTTTAACTAAGATTGTATGGTCTAAAGTTATTATTGTTTTTTTACCCTTATGTGTTTCCATGTACATGTCAATTGCTTCACGCATTTGATTAACAGTCATAGGCTTATTTACTATATCTATTGGACATTTTATTTTTTGTTTTGCATAAGTAATGCAATTATTAAATACATCCATTCTTAATTTAGAACCAGCACTGCAAAGTTCTTTATATGTTTTACCTGTTATAGAGCTAAATTCCCTCATTGCTGAAGTTCTACCAACCATTTCAAATTGAAACTCTAAAACTCTAAAGTCTTCGGTAGGATTTAAATTAAAAGATTCTCTAATAATCTGATCTTTAATAAGTGTTTTACCAGAACCCGGCCTACCTCCTATTATAGTTGTGGTATTCCATTCTAAACCATCAGTAGCAGCATCATTGAATTTTTGCCACGGTGTGTATATAGACTTTTCTTTACCTTCAAGTCTATTTTTCATATACAATAGAGCTTCTTTAAAAGATTTATCTTGAGGTTCCCATGATTTATTTTTCATACTACTTTATCTTTAAAAGGATTAGACTTTTCTACAACGCCATCTCTTATCATATCACAATAGTCTGCAAGTTCAGAGTGTTTAATTTTATGCTTATCTTGTTTTGAAATAAAATATTGGCTTGTTTTCATATAGAGATATTCATTATCTCTATAACCTTTTACATACATACTTGTAGCTTTTAGTACTTCATCCCAAGTATAGTCATAAAAATTAAAGAACCATCTAAAATTTTCAGCTAAAGTTTTAACGTTACATCTAGCAGGTTTACCACTTGGAAGTTTACCTTTAGGGAATAGTAATCTATATTCTTTTATTTTATCATCATAGTCTTTACCCATAAGGGAGACATCAGTTTGTTTACTGTATTTTTTATGATATTTTTCAAGATCAGATATAATGTTAAGACCTTTATCAGATATCTTGTAAGACGAATTTGTTTTTGTTATATAATTTTCTGATACTAAGAACTTAACATCAGAATTATCAATACCTTTAGCGGAAATTTTTTCTTTAAGGCAGAATAAAATAAAGCATTGATTAGGTGTGATATTATGCTTAGTAATACGGTTAAATATTTTCCACATGTAATTAATTTAGTTTATAAATATAATGAATTTCTACCATTTAATCGCATGTTCACCAAGTATATTATTTATAGAATTGAATAAATTTTTACTATCCCAAATGCTGTTTTTATATGCAGCAGATGCAGGGTGAGACACATGTATAATGAAGTTTTTTTTATCAGTTGTGTTCCTATTAATTATAGTGCTAAACCTTTGTGCTTTTTTACCTAAAAAGACAAAAACAATATCATTACATTCAGTATCTATATGTGCAATTATTTTTGTTAGAAACGCTTTCCATAAATCATAATGACATCCTATCTTACCTATTTCTGTAGTGAGTGCAGTGTTTATAAGTAACACACCTTGTTTACACCATCTGGTAAGATCACACTGTCTTTCATAATAAGGGTCAACTGTTTTTTGTATTTCATCAAATATAAACTTTAATGAAGGTTGCTCATACACTGTATGTGAACAGCTGAATGCTAATCCATCTGCAACAGTTATGTTATTTGCATAATCAAATTGTGGGTATGGATCTTGCCCTATCATTACAACTTTTAAATTATCAAAGTTGCATTCTTGAAATGCTTTAAAAACATTTTTTATTTGTGGTGTAAATCTTTTACCTTTACTTACACTTTTAATTAAGTAATTTAGTATATTATCAAAGTCATCATAGATAAGTTTGGAAATAAAATCCCAATTACTATCTGATAATCTTTGTGAAAGTACTTGTTTTATTTTAGCTCTATCAACTTGAACCATAAAATATATTTATAATGAAAAAAACAACTGTTAGTTTTATAAAAGGAAAGACAATTACATTAGAAATTGATGCTGACTTTGGAAGTGTATTTCAAAACTTTTTACTGAATTATATTACGTCAGCAAAAAATCCTAATGATGTGATTGATGGTTATAAAAAAATAGAACAAATACTGGAAGGGCAAGACGTTCAATTTACAGAGTATGAATCTTATTTATATGCCCTTACAGCATTATGTCAAAATATACAGAAATGCGCACTTGAACAAGGAGCCGCAAAAAAAATTAAGATGCCTCCAGAAATAGTTCAACAATCAAAAGAACTTGCTGAAACTATTATGAAAGGAGAAACTGTGGATGATTTGCAACAAAAGTTTAAAGATTTGTCTGATAAAATTAACAGCTTATCTTAAGTTCTGAGTTGCATATTATTAAAGTCTCCGAGTTCTATACAGGCTTTAATAACAATATCCATTTCTTGCCTGTTGCAATCCCCAAATGATTTGCAGTATTCAGTTTTATCTTTTACTATACAGAGTCCTGCATGCCTTTTGACCTGGAGTTTCATCTCATCAAATGTATAACCAATATCATATGCAAGCTCTCTAATCATAGTATGAGTTTTTGCAATCTGTGCAAGGCTACCCTTTTCATTATGAGCAGACACAAATATCTCTATCCTAGAATCATCAGGAAACTTTGATAGAAATTTATTATATCTATTTTCAGCATACTTACTTGCAAACTCTAGCTTACCATTAACAATCTTGGCTGATATACTAAAGTTATCCTTCATCTTTGTTCTGTTTTAATTTTTTATTAACAATTGCATTTAATTGTACCTGTGTGTTATATGCATCTACAGATGCTGATATAGTAAAGATATCTATCAATGTACCTATACCAAATATACCCAGGGTAAGTAGCCAAAGCACAAACTTTAGCGGCTTACCAAGATAGAGATACTGTAGTCCGGCTATACCTAATACGCCAAGTAAAGTTAGCAGCATTGCTGTTGTTTTATTCTTCATAGTTTGAGTAGATTAATTCAATTAATATTTCGTTTTCATACTTTATTATAGCAAACACTTCTTTTGTTGTATCAGTAATACAGCTAAAGTTATTATTGAAAGGTGCAACAACCATTGTTCCCCGGACTGTATCTATTTTTACATCATATTTGTACAACGTCTTATTATAGTTTATAATTAACTTATTACTTTTAAGTTTTACATGCATGTTAACTTGCTGTTCTTCAATAAATTCTTTATTATTAAACACAAGTAATTGACTATAATGCTGAGCTTTTATATAATTAGATATTGACAGTACTAATGCTATCATTATACATTTAAACATTTTCAATTTCATTTCTTCTTAATTTTATAACTTTTGATTTAATACTTTCATTAACTTTAATTTGTTTTATTTTAATTACATCATTTTTCATGTAAAATCTTTTTATAAAATTTACATAATCCTGCACTAATACATTCAATATAAATTTAGTTAGATATCCATCATTAGCCATTTTTTCAATAACATGTGATATAAATTTCAATTTGTATACTCTATTTGTATAATATCTAAATTTATTTTTTAATGCTTTAAAATTTACATGATTGTATGCTTTACATGTACTAAGTTTGCATCCATGTTTACATAAAATATAAGCTATGATATCTGCAGATTTAGATGTATTGCAATTTGCTAACATCTCAATTACTACTGTAAGATCTGCTGTACTTTCAATTATATTTTCAATGTTTTCAAGGTCTTCATTATCAAGCACTTTTAAATATTGATTACATGCAGCATTCATATAAAGATCTGTTACATACGATGTATTTATAATATTTGTCGGTATTACATAGCAACTTATATACTTATCATGCTCTATTGAATTTAGTCTAATTTTTTTAATTTCAATTAAACAGTTATCATAACAATCTAAAGTGTTTTTAAGAATTTCAGTACCATCTAAAATTATTTTAAATACTGCAGAAAGCTTTTCGAGAGAGTACACTCTAACATTATTCATGTAGTATAAATTTCTTAAATACTCTTCAGAAATAATAGTATAGTCTGCATTACTTTCTTTGCGTGTAATTGATATACCTTTATTTTCTTTAAGTAAATCAATTTTATGGCGACTTAAATTTATTTTTGATTTTCTATAAAATGTAAGATTGTCAATTACAGGTTTCTGTATATTTAGTATATCAGAATAATTACTTTCAGCAAGGTATATTTCTTCAACATGTACTTCATTTTTTATTACTTGTTGTATTAAAAGATTCTTTTTCATAATACTTATGATATTTTGGTTTTAATGTAAATTTGAAATTATATATACCACCATCTATTACGTATATATCTTTTCTTATTTGTTTCTCTAAAAAAATAAAACTTTCACTTGTAAGTATGTTTTTACGTTCTAGATTTATCAGCTTTTCATATGCTGTTAATTTAGTATTTGCATGTGCTTTATAAGTATTAAACCAATTACGAACTTTTTTAGATCTTGTTCTATAAAAGTAGTGTTGCAACTTTTTAGATGCATACCATATAATATGTTCTTTGCTACTTATAAGCCTGGGTATTAATTCATTTACAAGATCATATTGTCCATTACTAATTTGACTTTCTAATTGATCTACAATATCTACTGTTAGCTCTGTGCCCACATGACAAAAATCTATGCAGTCAACAAGCTTTAATGAAAACTGTGATACTCTATACATAATATTTATAAATGGGACAGAATATAAAGTACCTCTTAATGTAGAATAAGCATTTCTCCAACTTTCCGAAATACATGAATTGTCAGTTAAATTATCAGGTATGCGTATGTAACAAGAGCCTGAATAATAGTCAGAACGTGATGACAAATTAACAGAATGGTTCCGTATATTTTTTGGAATTACAACAAAGTCAGCATCTTCTAAATTTTTAGTTATTTTTATATTTCTTAACTTTGCACACTCTTTTATTTTTTCCTTAGTGTATTCACATGATTGCATTATATATCCTTTTTTCAAACTACTATAGTCTTTAGTATTTTGTTTTAGACTAATCCTATCTATATTAGAATCTTTATGTCTAACAAATTTATATTTAGTTTTACCTGATGTAGAACTATAAAAAATGCAAATATTATTTGCAGCTATATTGTAATGGGAGATAGCAGCAGGAATTATATCCTGCTGCTGATTAATTTTATTTATCATTTTGCAATAGTCCATTTAACAACTTCAGGATTCATAAGAAGCTTAGCAAACTTACTTTTGTTACCTGCAATTATTATTGAAACAATACGGAATTTTAAATCTACTGGAAAGTAGTCTCCGGTTATTAATTCTATAAGTCTATCAATAACTTTTTTGTCAATCTTATTATTCTTAGAATATACTACAGAATAATTAGCAAGACGTATAGCCATGATAGCACCAATGTCTGCACGATATGAATCTTCGCTACCAACACAGGATATAATACGTTTAAGTACAGTATTATCACCAAGTAGCATATCCATAGGTGTTACAAGTCTATCAAGTTTATTGTTGATAAATATTGTAAACATAGAAGCAAACTCTTCTCCTACGCTACCTTCACCAATCATTTGTATCATACCAAGGTTTTTTTCAAAAGATGTGAAGCTTGATATAGCATTGAAAAATGTAGTGATAGACCTTGCATTCACATCTTTACTAATAAGCTCATCATGCATTAATAAGAAGTTAATACAGCGAGTATCAATACCTACACTTTCAGCCCATCTAGCCCAAATGTCTTTATCAAACTCAAGATTAGCAGATATGTATCTTGTTTTTTGAGCTGAGTCAATAGAGTTTACCATGTAATCTCCATTGTCAGGATTAGCAGTAAGAATAATGTGCCAGTCTTCAGGAAGTTTCCATGAAATATAGGTTTGTCTATCTACAAGTTCCATAATAGCTTGTATAAATCTGGTGTCAGCACGGTTCCAGTCATCAAGTAAAAGAATACCGCCTCTTTTTTTATTAGCAATCCACTCTGGTGCACTGTAAGCCATACGGCTAGCACCTGTTGCTTTAAAGCCTAGCTTCAAATAAAATTCTAACGTAGCTTTGTCAACCCATTTAGCAATTTTTTTACCTATCTGCGCAGTGGTAAAATTTAGATGCGCTTTGTCATCAGACGTAATAGTTTTATATATTTGGTATTCTTCTTTTGGAAAACCAATTAAGTCACCTAACTCTTCAATTTGTGCAAGGTTTAACTTTACAAAGTCAAGATTATTTTCTTCTGCAATTTGTATTACTGTAGAAGTTTTACCAATACCAGAATCACCTATAATTTCAATTGCATTAGGTGTCATGTTTTTATTTTGTAAAAATCTGTTATTAGTAATTATGTGCTTTACAAAATTTTTTACTTCAGTAATATTTAAATTTACAATAGACATAGTGAATAAGTTTAAAGTTCTGCGATGAAATTACATTCACCTTTTAATAAAATACAATCTAAAATTTCTTTACCTAATATGTAATCATACATATTACTCCATATATTTTCACATGTAGGAGGTTTCATATTTGCTTTTTCTATATACTTGGATAAACTAATGTAGTGAGCAGAATTTATATCATGATAAAGTAATTCACAATACACTTTGATAAGATTTCCATATTCACCTAAAGATTTACATATATTATGTAATTCATCACGAATGCCAATAATATTTTCATCATCAAAATAATATTCAATATAGTTTGGTTCTGTACCTTCTACACCAAATCTATCTGCAGCACAGCTTGATTGAATAGCAAATGCAAATTTGCCATTAATATCACCTTCATAATATCTTCCCATACTAATTTAGTTTAATTACTTTTCCTGGTAAGTTTTTATTCATAGTTGATATACTACTTAAAACCCATAAAGTATTAGCTGGGCAGTTATTAGGATTGGATGCTTCACCATCTGTAAGATATATTAGTGCAGTATATTTACCCTCTTGGTTATAGTGGTCAATTACGGGTTGGAATATAGTACCACCTCTACCTTTTATATTAAAATCTTTTTTAGGATTAAATACTTCTACACTTCTTATAGATGTGTCACATTGAATTACAGTTATCATATGACCTGTGCGGTGCATGTGTATAAGTTCATTATGAAATTCCTTTAGTTCATCATTATTTACAGAACCTGAAGTATCTATACCAACTAAAATATGATTCTTAAACTTTATTTTAAGACCTGGATTGCCAGCATATCTTTTGTTATATTTACGTCTAAGTTTTTTTGTAAATGATTTAATGGAGTTACCTACAAAGCGTCTAAGGTATCCGCGCCAGTCAAACTTAGGAGGCTCAACATGAAATAATCTTTCAAGTATTTGACTAAGTTCACCGGGCAAACTACCACGTTGTTTTTTTATAACTTTAGCACTTTCTTTAAGCTGATGATCAATTTGCTTTTGAATAACTTTTGTTTCAGCTTCAGGCAGATCATCAAATTCTTCCCACGTGTCGTGATTATATTGAGAAGGACCTTCCATTTCTTTCAGTAAATTATTTAGCGTATCTGAACCACCGTTTTGTTTTGCTTTCTGTAGTAATTCATAGTATTTATTTGTACCAGCTTTAATAGGAAGGTTTAGATTACTAAACATTTCCAATGTCAAACCACCAGGAGGTAAACATTCTGAATTTATATATTGATTTATTTCAAGATCAGCTGCAATATTAAATAGCTTATTATCTGCATACTTATCTCTTATAAACAAATGACCTAATGCAATATGTAAAAGTTCATGCTTTAAAAGGCCCGTTTTCTGTTTATCTGTTAAAGACTTAAAGTATTTACCATTAATTATTAATTGTGTATTTATACCGTTTTTGGAAACACCTGCTGTAGGTATTTTTTCACAGTATTTTTTGTTTAATCCTATTAAAAATAAACCATAGTATGGTTCTTGTAGCATCAATGTTTTTGATGCGCTACTTACTAATCGTTGTATCATAATTCTTTTAAAAAGTTTGAAAATTCTATTAGGTTATTCCAAACAGATGTATTTGTATTTGATTTAGCTGATCTAATAAATTCTGCACCAAATTGTATTTCATATACAGCTTTGAATAAAATTTTAAATCTATCAGTAATTAAAGATTTATCATGAGCTAAGTAAAATATTCTTTTGAATGATGGGACACCACCACAATATAATTCTATAAGCTGTAAATTTTTTTTATACATTGCTCTACTTATTTTGGTAAACAGTAGTCTTTCTGCAATAGAAAAGTTAGATGTTTCTATTATTGTTTCAGCAAGAATTTGATTGTCTAAAAATTTAGAGCATAGAATATCAATTATAGATTCAATTTCTTTTTTTGTATATATTTTATTTACCGTAGGTTGTATTTCCATATAGTATTTTAATTATAACACCTGGGTTTTCTTTATCATATTTAAATTCAGAAAACGCTGGTAGTAATAAATCTGCATTGTCATCATCTATCCATCCTGCTTTAACCATATCATCTTGCACTGTTTGTGCTGGATTTATATAATCAAACTTATGTTTAGATCCTCTTATAAATGTAAACTGAATATGTACAGGTTGAGGTAAATTTATAATAGCATCTTTAAACTCTTGAGCATATTTTGCATAAATTTCTTTAGTTTTTTTTCTGTAGTTCATTACAGATTTTGAAGCTATAAAATGTTTACCTGTCCATCTTCTACCGTTTTTGCTTGAAGGTACATTGCCTGGTATAAACCATTCCATTATGTTAAAGTTATAGGTTTAATAATATTAATATCTAGAACACCATGGTTGGTTTTAGAAGATACTTGGTATCCTCTTTTTCTCCAGGCTTCCATCATAGCATGTCTGTGGTGCCATTCATCAGCGTCCCATCCAAAAGATGGAGCAGAACTACATACTGCTAAATGTGATCTGCCATTTTTTTCTACATATTCAGATATGCTCTGAATTCTTTTTTGCAATTTTTCTTGTACACTCATAGTTTATTTTTCTTTTGTTAATTTTTTAATCTTTTTTCTTAATTCATTTATAGTCATATCAACAAAATCTTCTGTCATGATATGATTTTTACCTAGTACTTCAGCAGCCTGTATTTCTTTTTTCATTTCATCAGATACAGCAGCTAATCCAAGTTTAATTATGTGTGCTTCAAATCCGTTTAGTAATGTCATACAAAAGATATTATGTTGTTTTTAATAATAAATTCTTGACTGCAAGATGTGCAGGAAACTTTGTCATTAGGTCTGTGCTGTATATCATTAGACAGACAGGCAGGACATAATGAACTTTTGTATAAGTTGAGCTTGTTAGTTTCAACATAATGCTTAAGGTATTCTTCATGAGTACCTTCCCAATTATCTTCACGCATTTGCATGAATACTTCTTTCATTCTACCCATTGATATATCTTATTTTAGTTTTATCAAATTCTTCAAGTGCATTAGACACCCAAGTTTCATCTATTGTATTCTTATAGCATAGTATATGACATATTGCAGTATCATTAGGATTTAATCTGAGTAGCCTACCAATTCTTTGCGCAGCTTTGCGCTCATTGCCATAAGAATGCAGTATTATTCCTTGCTTTAGTTCTGGTATACTTATACCTTCACTGAGCTGTAGAACACAGCTTAATTCAAGGATTCTACCATCTGAAAACAACTCTAAGTTTTCATCAGACATTTTGTTTTTGCTATGGTAACTATGAGAGCACAATGTATCTGCTTGTTCAATAGTATTAGCAAATACAATACATTTAGAATTTATGTTTCTTAAAATCTTAGTAGTATATACTTCTTTAGTTTTATAGGACATCATAGATTTCATTCTCATAATCCTACACATTTGCTTTCTCTTGTGGTTATTTGCATTTTCAATATTGCTGCAATGCCACCTATAGTCTTTGGTTTCTGATGTATACCAGTGTCCTCCTTTCTTTAAGTTCTTCTTAATGTTTTTATAGTCAGACAATTTTAACATATGAACATATATTATGTAATTATTAAGTATTTTTGCAGATGTCGCATCATCTACAGAGAATGTATAAACTATAGGGCAGTATTTATTTACCATATAGTATTTTTCACCAATGTTGTTTTTAGGTGGTGTACCAGTAAGACCTAGTATATACCCTTGATACTTTTCAAGGAAATCCATATGTTTCATTTTTAAGTTATGGCATTCATCAAGAATCACAACATCATAATCATTTGGATTTTTTTTATTTAGAGACAAGTAGGTTACAAACTCTAAATCTATATTAATATTTATCTTAAGCATTTCTTCGCGCCAAGATTCAATAATTGATTTCTTAGGTACAACAATTAAGTTTTTACCTTTAGTGTAAATATATTTTAAACCAAGCCTGGTTTTTCCAACACCCATGGATATAGCTACACCGCATTGCTTGTGTTTTTCAATTTCTATAAGTGCTTCGTTTTGCACTAAGTTTTTTAAATTCATTTATAAATTTTTTCTTTATTAAGAAATTTATGATGATTTATAAAGTCATATGCAGTATCAAACACTATTTCATTTTGATCTGACAAACACTTTCTTTCTTTATGATTTAACAGTCTATAAAAAGCACTGTCTTCTTCTTTCATAATCATAAAGCCAGCGCATTGTTTTCTTGGACCGCTACCTGTTTCACCAGTCTTATGGCAAGTAAAGCTATTTGCATTAGCAATTTCTTCTGCTTTATCTGCACCAAGCCATCCTTTAAGAGCATCCTTTCTGAAAGGACAATTAGCACAGGGTTTTTTTATCATTGGTATTTTCATTACATTAAGTTTTCATCAGCCATAGATGTATAGCCTTCATTAAATATAATAAGATGATCAAGTACTTTTATATCAAGTAATTTAAGACCTTCTTTTATTTTCTTTGTTATAGCTATATCTGCTTTGCTTGGCTTAGGATTTCCGCTTGGATGATTGTGTGCTAATATAATAGCAGGGCATAAGCTATCAAGAGCATATTTAGCTACAATTTTTGTATCAACAACAGTACCTGCTATACCACCTTGACTTATTTTTGCGTAGCCAACAGTTTCATTTGCTTGATTCAATAATAAAATAAAAAATGATTCATATATAAGCATATCATCATGCCAGAAATTCTTGACGTAATTATATACGTGTACACTTTCTGTAATTTTTTTAATAGGGAACTCAGAGTTGGTTTTATCAACTCTAAGTTCCATTTTGCTACAGTAATTCATCAAATATATCTAAGTTGAATGTTTCAATAATATTTTTAAGTTTCTGTGCATAACATACTTCAGTCATACAACTGGTAGCATAAACATAGTTACCTTTGCTTACAAACTTTTTAGATTTTTCAGCAGTCATTGCTCCACATAGAGCATTAAGCCAAGAGTTTAGATCTGATTCACCTTTACATCTAGGATAGTATAATTTCATCAATACATTTCTTGTATGATGTCTTAGACTAAACCAAGTAGATTTATATTTAGTAAATCTATCTGTGGGAGAATCATCTGCTGCTACTATATATGCTGATGGATTAGATCCTCTGTACTTGTGACCAAAGTAATTGTTGCCTACGATAGCAAGTTTGCTTAAACCAAAGTTAGTTTCTATAATGGCTTGAGCAACAATAAGACTTGGTGGTATTTCAGGGAATGTTTCATGTTCTTTTACAGCAGATTTAAGCATTTCATCTATAAAAGATTTTATGTGTAGCTGTTTCCAGGTTTTAAATCTAGTAAGTAAAAGTTTTTTTTTAGCATTATTGATAGGCATATTCTTTATATGCTTACCATGCCACTCACTAGAACTCATCCAGTATCTATCTTTAGGTAGACCTAAAGAATTGTATTCAGCAATCTCAGCTTTGTCTGTTCTACCTGCATATACATCAGACACAAACTCATCTTCATGCAATGCAGCTTTATCATATGTGTAATTAATAGCTACGGCTTTTGGTTTCACAGAAGGTGCAATTAATTGATTTCTTTGTTCAAGTATTATAACTAAACAAACAAACATAAATAGTACTCCGATCAGCCACATTAAAATATATTTAGTTTCTTTTTTCATATTGTTTTTTTTAGTTCTTTTTGAATTACATCAATTTTAATCATTACTTGTTCAGCAACATATAATGTGCTTAATGCTAGCAATTGATTATAAGATAGCTTATCTCTTACTAAAATAAACATATCTTCATAAGACAAATTGTTGTGAATTTTTTTTGAGGTTATATCAGAAATTAACTCTGCTATTTCAGACTGTTGGTCTGCATTAATAATTTTTTCTAGTTTCATTCGTTACGTTTTAATGAAAAGCCCAACTCATAGCTTTCTTCAGGATTGTTTTCAATCCAATTATGGCAGGATCTACATACTGGTAACCATGTAGATGTATTGAGTAAGTATAAACCCCTACCTTTCATATGATGAATATCAGTGGTATGCACAGTACAATTATGTACTTTTGCATGACACACTGATTTATTTTGCAAATATTCTTTTCTTAGTTTGTTATATTTTGTTATATCTTTCATATATACAAAATACAATATTATTTTAAACTAAAAAAGTTTGAAGGTAGTAATTTTTCACGCATGAATCTGATAACCAGCTCATCATAAGTAAGACCACATTGACTTAATGTCATAATGTTTGTCTCACTTTTTGAACTTGCAAAACTTGTAGCAAACTTTACATGTTTAGGGAAATATACAGTAAAAATATCATTGATAAGTTTATTGCTAACATTATCAACAACTTCTATTTTGAAATCATTAATTACTTTTTGTGCAATATTCCAACTTTTTTCAATCATATACTTTTCTTGCTTAGACATTTTCTTAATGTCTTCTTTAGCATACGCACCATAGCCGTGTATTAATGTGTTAAACATAAGCTTTTGTGTTTTATTAAGTTGTCTAAAAGTCTTTTGACCTTTTCTATACAATTGATATTCACTTAAAATACCAGCATATTCATAACGCTCTTTTCTTTTTTTAAGATCAGCAAGTTTTTGTTGTTTTTTTCTGTAATTACTATTGTTTTTTTTAACTATACTTTCTAATTGATTTTTCTGTTGTTTACTAAGCATGATTTTAAAAATTAAAAAAGGAGTAGCAAATTAATACTACCCCTTTATAAGTTAGGAAATTTTATTCTATATCAAATGTAAATTCGTCTTCAAATTCTTCAATTTCAGAATCTTCATCTTCATTATTAAATATATTGATTTCAATATCTACATCTTCACTAATTTCTATAGTATTTTCATCATCAGATTCATCAACACTATTTAATACATCAACAATTTTTTTCACAAATGTTTTTTTGGCAACTACAGGTTCATCTTTGGTAACAGTATTAGTTTTTGTATTTGTTGCCGGTTTGTTGAATGCTTGATGTTCTAATAACACATCAGATTCTAATCCTGTAGGATCATATTTTGTTTGTCTATAGATAGGTTCACCATCTTTAGTACATAAAATAATACCTGTATCACCTGCAATTTTTAAGTTGCGGCTTGTATTCATAGAATCAACTGGCTCTGTAGATTCATATACAATAATATTACCTGGAAGAGTGGTTAACAAATCAAAACCCATACTTTTTAAAGTATCTATTTTACCTTTAATCAAGGTAGTGTGTTTTTTTTCATTAATCCATCCATTTTTTAAGAATACTCTTGCTTGGCTTAATAAAATATAACCATACTCAGGGTTTGCAGATTGCCTTACAACATTACCTAATTGGTCTTTTTCAATAATAACGGGATGATTTTTAGTAAAACTCATAATAATTTAATTTTAATATTTAGAATGTTATTTATATAAATACCTTTTTATCTATAAGGTCTTTTGTTTCTACAAGTGCTTGCTGGCTATGGCAAGCTATACCACTTGAATCAAACATTTGGTAAGATGCCCATACTTTGGTATCCCAAAATGGACCGGATGTATCACCAACATTATAGCCGTTTCCTATTTTGACAGATATGTACTCAACTTTTTTATACATAGTAAAATTACCATCATCTAAAAGTTCTAATACATTTTTAGCAGTATCATCACTTGTTGCGCTGAGATGATCAGCTTTGATATAAAATATATCATTTACATTAAATACAGTATCAACTTCACCTCCAGCCAAAAACATAAAAAGGGCCTTGTTATACACGACCCCTTTTACTAATGTAGAAATGATTAAATCTCTGTTTTTGATTTTTGGTTTTATCATACTGTCTAAAAGTTTTCTTATCAGGAATTCATCCATCTTTCAGAAAGTTTTATAAATAAAAAATAAACAAATATTGGTATGCAGTAAATACAAATAGCTATTAGCATTATTTTGGTTTTTGGTCAGCAAAAGTTTTTAATTTACCTTCGTAACAGTCAGCACTATAAATTCTACGTGATTGAAGTGTGTCACCGTAGATGTTTATAGAATGTTCTTGAAGATATATATCCTTGCAGTCATCCCATCTGGGATCACCATGAGAAGTGTAAAAAGATTTAATAGTGAGTGGCGCAGGTCTGTAAGCACATGAAGTCAACAGTGCTATGTTAAAAATACAAATCAATTTTTTCATGTTGTAAAATAATATTTAGTTTTGGAAAATTATTTATGCATAAAATACCTTAGTGAAAAAAAAAAGTATTACAGTAGGACATAGTGAACGTCCTACTGTAAATACTCAAAATGAAACATCAGCATGGTTATCTAAAATTGTATCATTATTATATGATGCAATGTATTTAGATATTGCACAAATATAATCTGTCAATTCAGAAAAATTTAAGTAAGGTATTATTTGAGAACTACAGTTCTCGCAACCTTCATCACCAGCGCATGAAGAGTAGTCACCTTTATTTACATACTCAGGTAAATCAATAGCATGGAACTCTTCACATTTAATCATTCCATGAGTATCTAACAAAGCAATTTCATACTCGTGGTCATTCCTTGTATATAAATAATGACCTTGCACAATGCTCATAGTAATATGGCCAATGTGCAAACGTAAAAATCTTCTACCAGGTAATCCATTTCGCTTTTTTGTAATTCTGTTTAGCTCTTTATCTTCTTCCATCATATTAATGATGTCAGAGTTTTCTACAGGTCTTAACCCTATATATGGACCAAAGATATCAAGAGCTTCAGGATACATGATGCAGAAATTTTCTACTTGACCGAAGTGAGCATCAACATAATTGCTGAATTTATTGATTACTTCATTAAGTTTTTCTTGGTTAAATGATTTAGTTTTTATAGCTAGTTTCATCTTGTTGGTTTTTTAGTAATAAATTTAAATTCATAGTCATCAAACTTGCTACCAAGTCTGTGACCTTTTCTTTCTGAAGGTACTCTGTATTTTAGTTTTACAACTAGAATGTTAGAGTACTCATCTAATATTGTTAATCCTTTAGCTCTGTCTATAGGAATAACTATATCTAAATGCTTACCTACGACATCTTGTATCTCAGGGTAAGCTACTGAGGATACAATACCTTCATGTATTTTAGCATAAAGGAATATGTTTTTGAACTGTGTAGCAGATATTGTTTTGCATGTATAGACACCATCTGTTGGCATCATGCTACTGTTCATTAGAAATATTTTTGGTGTATCTAACATTTTTATAATTTTATATTTTTGTAGTATGAATCTATCATACCAAATCCAACAAAAGAGATGTATATAACTATTCCATATACATCCATGAACCATTCTGTTAGTATATAAATACCTACACCCAGAAGAATGACACCGAGTGCAAGTTTAATATTTTCAAACATAAGTATTAGTTTAGACAAAGACCATATTCAAAAGGAGAGTGCTCTTTATGAATTTTGACTTCATTTTTATCAACGATAGCGTACAATCCTCTATGGTTAGAGATTATTTTGTATGCTTTTTCTTTCTTACCAATGAAGAATTCTACTATCTCTTCTCCATTGATTTTAAAAACAACAACTTCTGCATTGCTGCAGTACAAATATGACATAGCATATTTACAAGCTTTGTTAGGGCTATCAAATGTTTTTGACATTGTATAAATGTTTAAATTAAAAAATAAGAGACTCCCATTACAGGAATCTCTTGTAAGTACCACCGGACTTTTTTACCATCTGTGCCATGCCTTCGTTGTCTTGTCCTAGTATTATGCCGTTGGTTTTAAAACTAGGAGTGAAATCATTTACCATATCATCACCATCATTAATGACAACTATCTCAGGATTTTCTCCTTTAATAGGATGACCATTAATCACACCTCTCTGAATCATTTCACATGCAGACTTTACAGTCTGCTCAACATTCGTATCACCACCGCATAGTCTTGGAAACCAAGTAGAATATTTCTTAGCTTTAGACTTGGAATCTATTACTAATACTTCATCACTCATATCTCCAATAAACGTGGCAATATATAGCACAGCCTTACCATCATACACAGCTTGCAAACGGTTTACCAATAATGCACGAAGCATATCAGTTTTTTCCGTACTGTTCATGCTACCGCTGTCATCTATTAAGAGAAATAGTGACTGCACGTTAGCTTGCTTGCGCACTCTAACGCTAAGTTGCTTGGTAGCAAGCTTGTACTTGTAAGTTGGCATACCTATCGCACTGAAGTTAGACAAGTTAGAAACTTGACTGTACTGAGACATGCGTTTGTTCAGTACCTTTTTAGTAATCTTACTAGCCTGTAAGAAAGGCTTGCTGTTAAGCAATGCAAGATTATCTAAAAATTCTCCATTTTTACGTAGGTCATACTTGTCCATTTGCTCTGCAAAGTCAACATTCAAAGAATGTTTGGCAATTTCTCCTGCTTCCTTTACTTGATTTACGTCTTCTTGTATTTTCTGAAGTTTCTTGTTAACTTCCTTTGAAGAATTGTTATCAAATATAGGTAAAGCACTTCCTTCACCATCTCTACTTTTACCTGTATTGTCAATCTTTGAAAGATTGTATACAAGACTTGCAGCTTTTTCAAGCGGACTAACACCTGATAAACTATTAAAGTCAGTAGACTCTAATAGATTATGGACAGCTTGTGTATACCGATTCCCGCTGTCCACGAAAGAATCAGTAACAGGTTCACCCTGCATTACATAACTATACGCATTAGCTATGTCACGAACCAAGTCTATTGAGTAGGGTCTGTTAAACTCTAACTCAGTAAACTTAGCCTGCACATCCCTCCTACTAGGTGGAATGTACAGCTTATGATTTTGAGTTCTCATTTCAAAAGTCTTCTAGCTCTAGCATAATTACGGTTACCCATCCGTTTCATGAACTTGTATGGCACAGAATCTTTAGGAGGACTCACTACAAATCCTTCCATGTATTCATGTAACAAACTAAACACCTTACAAATGTCACCTACAGTTGTGTCTTTGCGTTCTACTAATTCATCACATACAGCGTAATTATTTATTTTTTCAAATAAATCATACATTTGCATGAACAAACCAGCACAGTGGCGAAAAGATCTTTTTTGCGTAACTTGCCTTTTTAGCTCGTTCAACAATTTAATTTGTGTTTCCACAAACTCTACTTGTTCTTTATGCTCAGAAATATTCTTTTGCACTTTTTCAAAGTTTTTCAAACCTTTAGTAAGACCATGCATACCGTGTAAAGACTCAATCCCGTTTATCAACGCGGATTTGTAAGCCTTACCACAGGTTCTTGGAGATACTATATAGCTATCATTATTACTTCCTGCACATATATTAGCTATACTTTGTGCGAGATCTGTGTTAATGTTAGCAACAGCTTGACGTAATGCTTTGAAATAATCACCTGGTGTGTGTGAATTCCATGCAACTTCTTTCTCAAAAAGAAATCTCTGCATAAGAGCTTCAGTAGAAGCATCTTCAACAACTTCCTCTCTTGAACGGTTGGTGCAAGCGATTACAATCTTGGTTTTGATTGGTTTCACTTGGTTTCCCATACGAACACACCTGCTTTGAAGTATGTCCTTAAGAATAAGAAGCACAGCAGGAAAGGCATCCCACAATTCTTCAAAGACAACTACTTCATGTTCAATGAACGCATTTTGAAGTAGATATACAATTTCACCAGTAGATTGAAATTGAGGCATATCAATACCACCTAGTAATTTCTCTTCAGTCATACCTTGACCAAAGGACAT
>WLWF01000851.1_pt1 | contig 27939 bp, 29 predicted proteins | sample 6718331 | NCBI WGS metagenome assembly WLWF01 (sample SAMN12718692, study PRJNA515312) | sponge metagenome | isolation source: marine sponge | host: Mycale hentscheli | place: New Zealand: South Island, Marlborough, Capsize Point | collected 2003-05-01
AAACAGGATCACCAGCATACATCTCCTGTCACTAACGCTGATTTAGCAATTAACGGACATTTAACAGATAGCCTACTAAAAGCCTTTCCCAATATTCCTATCTTGAGTGAAGAAAATCGGGAACGACCTTACAAAACTAGAAAAACGATAAACTATATTGATTAGGATTCAAGGTTAGAAGATATTAGCTTAAGGTAATGTTCCTTGTTTCTTAAAAACAAATGTGGTAAATCGGTTTGTTGTAATTTCTTTTTATTAATCGTTGAGTCTCTAACTAAACCTTTAGTTGAATGCTCGGTAATAACTCTAATAGTTACATTATTTAATAAAACGGATTTTATTAATTTTTTAATTCTTGCTAAAAAATCAGAATCATCATGTCCATAATTTCCACATAAAGATTCATTGTATCCCTTTACTTGCAAATATTTTTTTTGACTTATCAAGTAGGTGTTATAGTGTGATTTCAAGCTCGTATTATCATTCTTTATCCTTTTAAATTTATAGAAATTTTTATTAAAATTTAAATCACTATTCATTAATTTAGATAAATTTGGTTCATCTATGAAATGGTCTATATCCATTCTTAATACATAATCGGTACTTACATTTGACATTGCCAAATTATTGGCTTCCGGTTGGTTCCATGGTATATCAATATTGATCCGATAAAGTATTATATTAAGATTACGTAAATATTTCTTACCAATATGATCCAATGCTTTTTTTTCAGAGCCATCATCAACAATAAAAATAATAATTTTGTCCCTTATTTCTCGTCTAAAATTAGAATAATGTTCTAATTGATTTTTTAAAGCATTCACTTGATTATAATAAGGAAAATAAATAGTAAGTTTATCTAACATTATATTATATCAATATATTAATATTTTTATTTTTATGAAGTCTATTTATTTTTTTAGTAGTAATATAAAACAGGGTTCAACGCTTTTAAGGGGTCATCAAATAAAAGCTTGCTTGGAGAAAAATATTCCTAATAAAATCAAAGTAACTACACCAGATTGTAAAGTTAAGAATGCTATTATTATTTGGATTGGACCACATCGTCATAAGTATAGAATAGACAAGTCAAATATAAATATTCTAGACGTGGTAGACAAATATATTCGTCAAAAAAAAATATGTGAAAATACCTTAAATCAATATCATGGTATTATTGTGAATAGCTATAAAATGCGGGATTATTTTGTTAAAAATCTTAAATATTTAAAAAAAATTAAAGTTATCCCCCATCATTGGGATCCAAGATTTGCGACAACCCAAACGGAATCTCCAAAATTATGTTTTGGGTATATGGGTAGTATTAAATCATTACCAAGATACCCAAATTTTCTTTATTTTCAATATTTTGGTGGAAAATATCCAATTGAATTTTTTGATACGGAAATTGGAAGATCTGTCACCGATAAAATCCAATCTGAAATCAATTATCCTATTATATTTTCTGAAAATAATATTCCAAAAAAGGTTTTATTTAATTGTGATATCAGTTTACGACCCAAAGATTCACAAGTGTATCGATTTAAGACAACCGCTAAAATAGCCACAGCGGCAGCTCTTGGACATAATATCATTACTACAGATGATTGGGCGGTTCAAGATATTTTACCGGATGATTATCCTTTTCTGATTAAAGATATTTCAAAGGAAAATATTGACAAAATGTTTCAAACTATCATCGATGATTATCAAGGAGAAGGTATTCTATGGAAAAAAGCACTGAAAATGATGGAAGATGTCCGAGAAAAACTTTCCATCGAAAAGGTAGTCTTATTATATACTGATTTAATAAAGGAATTTAGTTAATTCCTTTATGGGCAATTCTTAATGCTGTGAGAGGTTAAACTTATCAATATTTTATATAGTTCGCGAATATTTTAATTTTACAAAAATTAAAATATAAGTTTGTTAAACATATTAAACACATTAAAGCATTCGGTCATATATAGCTATTTTCATACCTAAGAGACAAGAAAACACCCTTCTTTGGTTTTTTGAACCGAATATTCCTGGAAATAGTGGGCCATAAACTTAGAAAATTGCTTGAATCCAAAGGCCCGGTGATCTAAACGGTATTTCCGGTGAAGGGTATCTTTAATCAGCGAGAAGGAAAGACAACTATTACTTTCTAGAAGTTTTTCTATTTCCTCCCTGTATTTTTTAATTAAAACCTTAATTTCTCTATCCTCTTTAGGGGTTTTCTTGTTTTTGACGTTTAGATCTTGGTTAATAACATCCAGAGAGGTGTAATTATCACAAGAGGCACCTAGAGCTTTAGAGATATTTTTCCCAATAACATTCACATTCCTATTATTAATTTTGATTTCGGGAATAATATGTCTAAAATCCCCGTCTTGGGTTACTAGATAAAATAGGCTAATATGATTGACATTATAAAGGGTTTTCATGACATCAACGGTTAGTTTAATATCCGTGCTGTTTTTCCCTTTAATTAGGTCACACTGGATTGGCTCTAATCCATAATCCCGAGTTGCCTGGAGCCATCCACGACTCTGGGTTTGGGTCCAGTCAAGGTAAATCCGTTTAATGATTATTTTACCATAGTCACATATCTCGGTAAGGATAGGCTCAATATCTTTAGGGGAAATATTATCCCCATCTATAAAGACGGCGATGGTTTCTGACATCCACTTGGTCTTACTTCTTGACTCTGGTTTAAATATAAATATAAATATAACTATAACTAGTTTAAGAGGACTACAATTAGATTAAAATAAATCCAGGCCAATGTTAAATTATCGCCATTATTTAGCCGGTTTACCAACACATTTAAGTCTCGGTCTGTTAGAGGAGAAAGGGCTCCCTGAAACGGTCTTAGACCAGATTAAGAGTATGTTTCCGGCGTTAACTACCGATCACCTCTTTAATAGATTTCAACTTCTAGATAAGTTAGAAGGGAAAAATCCGGCTTTTGTCTTGGTGATCCCTTCCAGAAATAATGAAGCCTACGTCAAAGCCAATTTAGGATCGATAGCTAGACAAAGTTATCAAAATTACCGGGTCATCTACCTAGATGATATTTCCACCGATCAGACCCGAGAAAAGGTCATGGCCTACGCCGAACATTACCAATTAACCAATCGCCTAAAACTTATTAAAATGCCTGAGAGAAATAGGCAGGGGGCCGCTAGGTTTCGTGCCTATCATATGTGTGACGATGATGAGATAATTTGTATGCTAGATGGTGATGATTGGCTCTATGATGCCGAGGTTTTAACTAGGTTGGTGGGGGCCTATCATGCTGGTGCTATGGCGACCTATGGTAGTTATGTTAGATTTGAGAATGGTCAATTACAGAGTTTTGTCTATGGACCGGGTGAAGATTTTGATCATGGTTTGGTGAAACAGGTTGGGATCAGACGACACCGATGGATTACACAACATTTACGAACTGCTTATGCTGGACTGTTTAAACGGATCCGCTACCAGGATCTAGTAGATGCCGACAACTGTTTTCTAAAAGTCGCCACGGATGTCTGTGAAATGATGCCGGTGTTGGAAATGGCCTATCCCCAAATAGCTAAAATTAGCCAGCCAACCTACGTTTATAATGTTGATGCGAGTAATCGACATCAGACAAGTTATTTCCGGGTAGGACAATTTCCGGAACAAGCCAAAACTAGACAATCCACTTTGGATCAGATTAAAAATGGCCGACCCTATCCAAGGGTCCTACTCCCCCAACTTAGGCGTGAACGACTTCTCTATCCTACTTATCAACGATGTTCTAGCTTAGAACAGGGGCAGATGGTCAAAAACAAAGACTACTTGGTAATTGGTCAGACAGACTCATCAATTAACGATCACCAGATAGAGGGTTTAGTTAAAGTATTAGATGCGTGTGGTTTACCCCTTTTAGTTAAGGGCCTTAGGTTAGTATCAGCTAGATTTGTTTTTTCTAGACAATTAGCCATTGGTTACCGGCGTGAACTACCAAAAGTTAACTTTTGTATTATTGCCGGCCATTTACTGAATTATTTACGAGAAGACGATGAGGGAATCACTATTAATCCTACTTTATTGGGAGATCCTATCGTTTCCTTAATTTTAGAGGGAGAGAGAGTGAGTAACCCAGTCACCTAAATGATAAAAAAATTGATAATTTACCAAATAGTCAAATGGCTAAAAGGTCATACTACTACGTACTTGGTGAATATGTTTAACATTAACATTGGGACGATTGATGTGGAACATCAACTTGGCTTATCCGAAAATGACATTAAAGGCTTATCCCCAGTCAACCAACAAACTATACTGGAATTAATAGGCTATCGGAATGGATCAGGACTATTTCCATGGGGATATATTCAGTTAATTAGTGATTTACGTCAGTTGTATAAGCAATAGTTATCGTGTGGTCTGTACATTACTATATATTTTAGCTAGGTTATGAAAAAAATTGAGTTTTTTCCCCCCTATTTTTCCCATTTAAAAAATTATCACATGCCTGTCTTTTCAGAAAAACAACAAGAGATAGTGGTTAAATTCTTGTCCTCCTCAGATCACTTTTTAGAATATCTGACCAATCATTATCAACGCCAAGAGGGAGAAAAGGTTCCCACTGGGGCAGATAAATATTATGTCAAGAAATATTTTATGGATGTTCTAAAAAGTGACCAACCTCTTTCGGATAAACTAGACCTAATCCAAGGTCTTCCTGATTTAGACCAAGAAGTGCTAAAACAGAAAAAGAGAGAAATTAAAAATATGGTAATAGACCTAGAAATAACCATGACAAGCCTTGATACTCTTAGACACCTTGAAAATCAGGTAACTCACTACCGACAGACGGAAAAGCATTCTAAATGGGAGCAGTTGTTTAATAAGATTTATAACGATAGTCAACTAGTCATACCGAAAGATGGCAACATCTACTTGTTGGAATTGGAAATCGGTCCGGATGGACAAGAAAGTCTTAAAGACAAATCCTTGGGGGTGACTTATTATAACCACCTGCCAGAAGTTACCAGTGGATGTTTAAAATGGTATGATATGAAAATTAGCCAAGAGAAATATAATGCTCTAGCCGAAATAGATAGTAGTGATGAGGAAGACGGTGAGATAGATAAACTAGAAGAGGAATATGACATTACCAAGCGGGAGTTAATTACCGAAACCACTTACACTAGTAAAAGTGAAATGATCACTAAATTACAGGGCTTAATCCCACAGCCCTATGGGGATTAATCCCCATAACCCCTTTAGGCTTCCAGCCCTTGATTTGATTTTTTTAACAAAGGGGAAAATAAAAATAAAATTAAAAATAAAACTAAAATAATTACTTGATTGGTAACATTTATCTTTCTAATTCTTTTCATTTAGTTCTAAAAGTCCTTGTTGAATTACAGATATACTTTTAAACTTGGCTATATCTGATATTAACTTGGTTAATTTTTGTTCGTGACTTTGAATTTTATCCATTAACCCTCCAATTTCAGTTTTCATCTTTTTAACCTGTTGGCAGGTATCAATATCACAATTAGGCATTAAACTATAGGTTATAGGATTATTAGGGCAAACCGTGGATATGGTTTCTGGAATGTTTACTTCTCGAGACGAACCTGCCCGTAATTCTTTATATTTCCTCTTGTATTTTTTATAAGCTTTATAAGCCTCTCTATCTCCTAGTGACATTTCCATTGTTCTGTTTAATATTAGACAATAAAATATTCTTATGGGGATTAATCCCCATAACCCCTTTAGGCTTACAGCCCTAGGTTTTTATAGGGGGATTGGTGAAGTGTCCACTTAGGCTTACAGCCCTATGGGGATTAATCCCCATAACCCCTTTAGGCTTACAGCCCTTGGTTTTTTAGGGGGTTTGGTGAATCAGGTGGATTAGAGTTTCTATTTTTACCCTTCTAATGCTCTTACAAATTTCTAACTATCATCCATTTCAAATCAATAACAACTCAACCTATCCCTCTTCCCCTAAAGACTGTAAGTCATTTTGCCGTAGATTTTGAAAAATCTATTCCCACTCCAACACAACCCTTGCTTCATCTTCATTTTCCCCCTACCTCCCCACACTCCCGCCCACTCCCCAATCCCAAAGACTGTAAGTCGTTTGCCGTAGATTTTTCAAAATCTACTGATATAAAATTGAAACCTAAAGAAATATCACCTTGTTGTATAAAAAACTTTTAATGTCAGAATTCTACATTGACGGACCCAAGGTTGCCTTTTATGACTTGGAAACCACTGGTCTAAACTACTACCATGAACGGATTATTGAGGTCGCTGCTGAACTAGATGGTAAGACCTTTTGTGACCTATGTAGTGTCAACCATAAACCGCTTCCAGAAATTATTACTAAAATAACCGGAATCACTAATGATCTCCTTAAGAATGCCAAATCCGAAAAAGAAGTCTTGAGGGACTTCTGTCATTTTATTGGTAGGACACGTAGTCCGGTTTACCTCATAGCCCATAACAACGAAGGATTTGATAAATTGTTTTTGAAAATTAGAACTAGTCACTATCGGATTAGATTACCAACTAGTTGGAAATATGTTGATTCTCTCCAATTGGCTAAACTAATTTATCCCCAACGGGATAGCTATTCTTTAAACAGTTTATGCCAGGATCTTGGTGTCGTTCAAATAGAAGCCCATCGTGCTGGTGATGATGTTAGATGTCTCCGTGAGATCTTTGTTAAAATGGCTAATACTTACAACAAACAACGGGGGTTTACCGGAGATTGGGATCGTCATATTGATAAAATATGGGAAGAAACTCAGTGTCTCTAAAATAAAATTGATTTATAGATATAGCCCTTTTTTTTAGATAACCGAAAAATATTTGACATGTCACAAGCTATTACCGAGTGTCACGAATTACTTCAAGCAAGTCTTGGTAAATTGGGTGAAATTCAGAAGGAAGTAGGGAAAAGGGAAGAGGCATTAAACAAGTTAGAAGCCGAATTAAGTCAACGGGAGGCTATTCTAATTAAAGAACGTGATGAATTAGAATCATTTAACAAGGTTTCAATGTATAATAAACTTAATAAGACTATCGAAAAACTAGAGATTGAAAACAGACTTCTTAAACGTTCACAAGAATTACGAAACCTTTATAAAAAGGAAAATTGTTCAGATCAAGATAGTAAAACAGAGGAGATCAGTCTAAATCTACTCCAAACCGATGGAGACAAGGATTCGGAAAGTGAAACAGGAAATAAACTTAATACCAAAAAGAACACTATCGTAGAAAGGAAAACTGAACGGGAACCCGAACCCGAACCAGAGCCGGAACCCGAACCAGAGTCCAAACTAGAACCCGAGTCGGAACCTGAACCCGAGCCGGAACCTGACCCCGAGCCAGAACCCGAGCCAGAACCCGAGCCTGAACCCGAGCCTGAACCCGAGCCAGAGCCGGAACTAGAGCCGGAATCAGAACCAGAAAAAGAAGAGGATGAAGAAGAAGATGAATTATACACTATTGAGATTGAAGGGAAAACATATAATAGCGATGGTCAGTATTTATATGATATAGAAACCGGAGACGCGGTTGGATATAAAAAGGGGCCTCAGTTTAAATTTTACAAGAAAAAGGGGAAAAAGAAAAAATAAATTATATATATGCTTGGAAAATTAACCAATAATTTACCCGGTTTTGGATATGCCCAAAAGAGACACCAGTTAACAATGTGGCAAAAATATGCCAGTAATTGTATTGCTACCTTGACCTACTCTCCTGATAATAACTTATTTTATGTAAGAATTCCTCAAAACCAGAAGGTCTCACTTCCGAGTAATCCACAATATCTTAAGGTTAAACATAAAAACAGGGAAGTTATCTTTAACATTAGGGATCAAGTGTTAAAGACAGTTAAACAGAAAAAAAAAAAACAATTAGATGTTAATGTAGACGTTAATGTCCAAGTTAATGATCTAGTTATAGGAGAAGAAGAAGGCGAAAATGTTGAAATCGTTCGTCAAATATTAGTACCATTAGATTTATCACCTCTTGAAATCCAAAGATTAACTTTTTTAATTAATAGCTATAATCTATCAGGGGTGTCAGATATTCCTTTAGAATATCTAATTGTGTTTCCAGGTGTTATTCGTCCTTTATCAGAAAGCGATCCTTTTATTATAGAGGGGGCCGATTTTTTCTTTATTTAGTAATGTTCTACGGCAACTTATTCATTTGCCGTAGAAACCGTCTTAAGATCTTTTATTTCTTCCAGAGTTTTAGAGATAGTAGTTAAATTTTGGTTAATTTGACTCAAGATATCAGCAAGACTATTACCATCGTTATCAGACAAAAATGTACAGCAGAGGTCATAAAGTGACTCATTATTTTTACTATTAGTATCCGATTCATCTGAAGATTCGGGAATACTTACCTCTTTGAGTGGAAGTTGAAGTCCCTCTGAAACATTATTCATCATTTCTTTAAAATCTCCATTACTCGTAATTTGGTTTATAATTTGATCTAGGTTTGGAATATTAGCTTCATTGTCATTGGATGTTGGTGGTGAGGTTGATGCTTTCTTATTTTGACTCGGAGTGGCCCCTTGTGCTATTACTTGAGCTGCTAAATTTCCGATTGGAGTAGATTCCAAAATCTTTTGAAGGTTTTCAGGGCTATTTTTATGTTCAGACATCTTATAACTTAACAACGGTTTAATGTTTTTAAATAAGTTTCAAGTTATTTAATAAACTTATTTATCAACATTAATTTATTATAACTGAGTGGATCCGCAAATTTAAGCAGTTATTTTCACAGTTTCAGGCTGTTCCTCTTCAACCCTAGAATTAAGGTTGCTCTCAATCTTTTCAAAAGCGGCTTCCGCTTCTTGACTAGATAATTTACATCCTTCTATTTTGGAGACAAAATAGTTACTAATCGTAATCGCAATATTACACATTCCGAGAATAAAACCCTCTCCAATACTATTCCACAATAGGGTGTCACCGGCAATATCTGTAAATCCAGACTTAAAAAAGGGAAACATAAAGACAATAAAATAAATAAGAACCGAATAAAGCCCCTGTTTTAAACCTTGTTTAAAACAAACCATCTTTCGGTAACGTTCACATTCATTAGCACTAGAATTATAACAGATTCCAGCTCCTAAGAGAAATGTCATCATGAAGATTGCTACCGCAATTAAGACAAGTCCATTACTAGGAAAGTTTTTGAGAATAGTGTAATTAAGTCCCAATGGTAAAGGAAATGTTAGAAAAGCCGTCACTAACAGGGACAAAACAAAAGGACTTGTTAAAATAGATAAAATACCCATTGTCTTGCTTATCTCTAATAAAAAAAATATAAATTATTTTAATATGAATACCTCACGTCCTAATTTGTCAGGTGTTTTTACTAATAATAGACCTAAATTGTCAGAAATAAACAAAATAATGTCTAAACACCAACAAATTAACCAGAAAAATCAACTAAACGATAAAATGAGTAGCTATAAACTTGGTGATTTTATCTGTATCTCCTTAATATTGGCTATTATCTGTTATTTTATCTTTTTTGGCCGTCGCTCTAAAAAAGAAAAAAATAATGACCAAACCAAGGAAAAACTAGAACAAATTAAGAATCTCAACTATAATTATTTTAAATCTTAAATCATACATAATAATGAATTTAGAAAAAACTGGTCCTAAACTTGGAAATAAAGACTTCTTATTAGCGTTTTATGTTTTTTATATGTTAAATTACTTTAAAACCACATTTTATATCCACCATCCTATAGAAATTTGGCTTCAAGGTAAGAATATGAACAGTTATTTTAAACATCCAATAAGTAGTGGTGAAAATTCTAGTAAAGTTTGTCCACTTGGAAATCATGTTGGAGTAGTTTTAGCTATATATTTAATTATACGCTATTATTTTAAGGCAAATACACTAAAATACCTTAATTGTCTAATCTGGACTTCTGTTTTAGGAACTAGTTTAGTCTTGAACCTTAATGTATTTATCTATCTATTTCCAGCTTACCTAATAGATAAAATTAGTTAAGTTAACTTATTATTTATACTAGTTTCTTAACGAGCTAATAAGTGTTTTAAGTTCTCTATGTTCTTTATCTAAATAATAAGTTAGTAATTGTCGTATTCCAATTATTAACCCCAATCTCAAAAGTTGTCTTAAATCTGGTATTCTAATACTTCTTACGACATCACTTGATAAGATAAAACTAAGACCAAGTAGAATAGATTCAGAAAGTTGCATTCTAGCTAGAATCATAGATTTTTCTGATTTTCTCCCTAATTCTGTTGCAAAATTTTTTAAAAGTATTCCACTTTTAATGATACCAATAGTTAATATTATGACTCCAATAAAATCAAATAAGTTTTCAATTAATATAAATAATGATAACAAATGTATATTAATATGAGTATTATGTGTATCACTATTTAGTTTTGATATGTCAATCATTTTATAATTAGTTTAGACATTAATATTAATATTTATGTCTTTAAATGTTAGGAATTCAAGACTCGCATTGTACAAGTAATAATATTATCTATTTTCTTAGTATGACATATAAATGTTATTATATTATCCATATTATTAACTAACTGTAATTGACAAGATAATTCACTATAACCAACCTGTGTATTTTCTAGTATTTTTCTAAAATTAACTTGAGATGATTTGTCAAATAATTCGGTAATTGGTTTACCTATTATCTCAGACAATGTTAAGTTAAACTGGTATCCAAATCCCTTTGAGACATAAGTGATTAGAAAGTCCGGTGTGGTATCAACTAGACAAATTAGTTGATGGTTGGCTTCACTAAGACTTTTAAAAGTTGCCAAATAATCATTATCCGATCCGACTTTATTTTGACAGTTTTGATATAGTTTAAACACACTACTACATTTATGACCTATCAACATATAGTCAATTGCCTCATAAATATTTTTAATAGTTTTTACTTGGAAATCACCATCTCCAGTTGGATTGTTTTTCCCATTTATTATTTTTTCTAGATCATCTCCATTTTCTTGAGGACATAGGACTAGTTTAACCCCAGCTGATTTGGCTCCTTCAATCTTATATTCTAATCCACCTATAGCAAGAACATTGCCATTTAAATCTATTTCTCCAGTAATCGCAATTTCATTATTCACTGGAATATTAGACAGTAATGATAACATAGCTATAGTAATAGCTGTTCCGGCAGATGGACCATCCTTAGGTTGAGCCGCTTCTGGACAGTGAATATGAATACCAAATGGTTTCTCTGTTCTAATCCTATCTTTAATAAGAGGGGGTAGTAAATTCCAGGCAATGGTTTTAGCTACTCTCATGCTTTCTTTCATGACATCTCCTTGTTGACCTGTTAATTCTAGATTTAATCTAGTATCAGTTAGGTTACGAAAGGCTTCTATAGTGGTAATACCACCAGTTCCAGTGGAAGTAGCGTATAAGCCATTTACTAGACCAATTGATGGATTATCCGGTATTTTTTTAAGAATGACTTTATGTTTTTTATAAAATATTTCTTGAACCATGTCTTTGGTGACAAGTTGGGGAAACTGATCTTGTTCTCCCATTAAATATTTTAAATTTATCTCCCTAATAATATCAAATAAATTCTCCTTTAATTTCCTGGCACCTGCTTCAAAAGTATAATTATCTATAATATAAAATAGTGTTTCTTGGTCAATTACAATCTCATCTGGATTAAAGCCGACGGCCTTACATATTTCTGGTATCATGTGATCATGAGCGACAATGTATTTATCATATCTAGTTAAGGGATCAATCTTGATGCGATGAATCCTATCTAGTAAAACCCGATCTATTTTTGTAACGTCATTGTAGGAAAAGATAATGAGACATCTTGATATATCTATTTTTACTCCTGAAAAATACTTATCCATAAATTCTTCATTTTGACTGGGATCTGTCAAATGTATTAAAATACCAATTAATTCCTTACCATGTTCTGTCCGACTAATTTTATCTAACTCATCTATGTAAATGATAGGATTCATACACTGGGTTTCCATTAGGGCTTCAACTATTCTTCCCCAGGTAGACCCAACATAGGTGTAATTATGTCCTTCTAGAGTAGAACCATTAGTTGAACCACCTAGGGCAATAAAGGTGAATGGTCTATTTAGACCATTTTCATCCCTTAAACACTGAGAAATCCCTTTTTTAGCTAGAGTTGTTTTCCCGGTTCCTGGAGGACCTTCAAACCCTAAAATATATCCCTCACTACTCCCATTAATCCATTGGGCTATAATTCGTTTCATTTCTTGTTTGGCATCTTCCATACCATAAACAGAGCTGTTAAGAATTTGGTCTACATTTTTAAGATACTGTTTCCGATCACTTAGATACCCATTCCATTTGTTAGTTAAGGTGATATATTCTTCTAGGTAGCCTTGGTGTTTCATAATTTGATCACTAAATAATTTATAACTTAATCTGGTTTCTAAACTAAGACTAGATTCGTGTTCCATAATTTTATTAACTAACTTAGTTTTGTTACCATTTTTACTTTGGTTAATTATTTGGAGTATTTCCTTGAGACTTTGGCAGGTCAGAGAAGTTAAGACGCCAGGTAAGGCCTTATTACTATCACTGATTAGTTGTTGGTGACAGTTATTAAGTCTAAGATTAATCTCATTAGTAGAATAGTTTTGGGAATTTATGTTCTCTAGATGGTTTAGCACGTCTGGTTGTTTTTTAAAAACTTCTTTTAGGTTATGGATAAAGCCACTTAAATAGTTGATAATAGGTTCATAACGATAAATTCCAAATGGAATTTTTAATAAGCCCTCAATATACTGCTGTGCCTTAGAACTACTTTCCCCTCCTTTACTACTATTAATTTCTTTTAGTTTTTCTAGTGCTTTAGTCTTGATTTTTTTGTCACATTTCATAAGAAGAATTCTTTTTTCATAAGGAATGGTTTCCTCACTATGTTTAATGAGATCATTAGTTAACATATCTGCCTTAGTTTTACCAGAATTAAGTATTTGCTGTTGTTGCCAGGAAAGAGATTCAAAAATCTGATCAGAAACCTTTATTCCATTAATATTCTGTTCCTGATGTAATAGATCAAATAGGACATAACATATATAAATGTTTTCAATATTAGTCTGATCTAATAATAAGTTAGAGATAATCTCTTGTTGATTGTCTTGTTCTAGATTTACAAAGTCTTTAATAATTTGAGAAATACTTTTATTTCTAAGTTTTTTAAGATCTTGATATTTTTGTTGGCAAATATCCACTATTTCTTTACACGAGGAAAGTAGTAAATCTCGGAAATTAATTTGAGCCAGATAACCAACCTGAAAGGTTTCTGCCAAACCCGTCTGGCTTAAACTAGTTTTAATTTCATGAAACTTGTTTTTAGAAGTTTGAAAATAAAAATAGGATATTTGGTTAGTTTTTTTAAAAAAACCATTAATGACGAGTAGTTTATCTTGGTAGGGGAGGTATATTTTACATCCATTTAGTCTTAGTAGAATACCCTTGGTAAATGGGGTTAACCTTAAAAGGGTCAGTTTATTCTGCTGATTGTCAGCTAGTTTTAATTTAGTTTGTCCTTCATTTTGATTTTGAATATTTAGGGAATATTGATTATCAGTTTGTAGTGTGTAGACTTCACAAGTGATCGGATTAAAATACTCGTTAAGAATATTCAATATTTCTTGATTTTCCACTGAATAATTAAATTGTTTAAGAGAGATATCTAAAATTAGTTTAGAGATATTTTCTAGTTGACAACACCCTACTTCTTGGATAATATGGATAAGTTGAAATTTAATTTTAGATATTTTGATAGCATAACTAAATGATCCAATTTTAGTAAGCTTAGTTAGTGGAATTAGAAAAGCTATTTTATTAATAATGTTAAGACAATCGGTTAATTTTCCAGATACCTCCGCATAAATATTTTTAGAAATGATATTAACTGCTAGGGTCTGGTCTAGTCTTGAGATAATGTCTTGACAAATCTGGATTAACCATTTCAATTCGGTATTTATATTATCCCGAATTTTCAGTCTATCCTTAACGATTGTTTGAAATTTAACTATTCCATCCATTATTAATTTTTAGCTTATATTATTAGTGAGAATTCTTTATTGGAAAAAAAATTGACAACTTTATTTTTTAAAACTCTGTTAATTAAAATTTAAGAAATGGGGAAAAAAACTAAGGGAGGAAACCGTCACAAAAAGGCCAAGATGGCCAATGACCAAAACGAAAAACAAAACATAGTTTACAAGAAAAGTGGTGAGGAATACGCTATTGTTGAAAAGATGTTAGGAGGAGGAAGGTGTCAGATTACTCTACCAGATCAGTCTACTATACTAGCTATTATTAGGGGAAAATTACGAAGAAGAAGAACCTGGATCTCAACTGGTGATCTAGTCTTAGTTGCCATTAGAGAGTTTCAGGATGATAAATGTGATATTATACATAAGTATACACCAGGTCAACTTCAAATACTAAAAAAGAAAAATTCCATATCCGATATTTTCATGAGTAAAGTAAATAAATCCGAAACGACAGAAGCGGGAGAAGTCGAAAAGTATCATGATATTGAATTTAAAGAAGAAGAATCTGAGAGTGATTCTGAAGGGGAAAGACAAGTGGTTAAACCAAGAGCAAAGCAAGGTGATGAATCTGATAATGAATCTACAAGTTCAGAAAAGTCGGATGGGGCTTTTAGCTTTGATTTTGATGAAATTTAATTAGACACACATTTTAGTTATTAACAGACCTCTCAAAAAAAATGAAAGTAATTTTTTTTGTCTTAAAGGTTCAACACCTCTAAATTATAACCATCCATGGGTATTCCTTTGTATTTCCGATTTTTAACCCAGAAATATCCTAAATCAATAATTGATCTTAAGGCATTTTCTGGTCAAATTAATGAATTATATTATGATCTTAATGGACTAATCCATCCGGCCTGTGGTAAAGTCAGGAAAAACCAAACCAATCCTCATTATCCAAGACGCCAACTTGAAAAGGATATGTCTCAGGCTGTCTTGCGAAAGGTTGAGGAAATCCTTAATTTAATTAAGCCAATTAACTTAGCGAATTTAAGTGTTGATGGCGTCGCACCACTCGCTAAAATTAACCAACAACGTAGTAGACGTTATAAGTCACATATCTTATCCACCATGATTAATAAAATTAAAGAAAGACACGGAGAAATGATAGATAACTGGGATACTAATGCTATTAGTCCAGGAACTACCTTTATGAATAACCTAATGGAACGACTAGAGAGTTTCGTCAAACAAAAAAATATAGAGTCAGAAAATAGTTTTACTATGGAATTATCATCTAGTAATAATCCTGGAGAAGGCGAGCATAAAATACTCGGGAAAATCAGATCTAGTAGTAAAGATGACATAACCGAACAACCTTATACCCGAGTTATTTATGGATTAGATGCTGATTTAATTATGCTTTCACTAGTTTCTGGGAAAAAGGGGATCTATCTACTTCGGGAAAGTGTCCATTTTGGAAAAGTAAAAGATGATGAGTTTCTCTTGTTAGACATTGACTTGTTAAGAGAAAGTCTTTGTAGTGAAGTCAGAAGTTACCTACCTAATATTAATCTTAGTGATAATCAAATTATTAAAGACTACTTGTTACTATGTTTCATGATTGGCAATGATTTCTTACCACATGTCCCATCTCTCCATATTGGCGAGGGATCTATTGACTTTATCTTAGAGTGTTATGGAAAGGCCTTTCTTGGACACACTGGAAATAGTGGATTAATTAATGAGGAGGGAGAAATAGATATCACAAAGTTTACGGAGATTTTAGCCACTATGTCACGGGAAGAAGATGAAATGGTAAAATCCTTTTACAAATCTCATATTAGGAAAAAATATGGTGAGACTAATAGGTTAAGTAAGATGGAAAATGAGATTAGAAGGGTGGAATTTCTTCCTATGGTCAAAAAACCAATAGATACGGTCCACTTTGACCAACCAGGATGGGAAACTAGATATTACGAAAGATATCTCTGCCATAATAACATTCCTGAAAGGGATATCCAAAAAATGTGTCAAAATTATTGTGAAGGATTAATCTGGTCTTATCACTACTATTTAAAAGGCTGTCGCTGTTGGAGTTGGTATTATAAATTTCCTTGTGCCCCAACAACCAAAGATTTGTACCGTTATTTTCTAGATGGTCACTTTTCCAACCAAGTTGTCTTTTCAGAAAGTCAACCTCTAGAACCAGTTCAACAGCTACTTTGTATTTTACCCCCTTCAAGCTCTTATTTAGTTAGAAAACCAGAACGCCTCTTGATGATTTCTCAGGAGTCTATGATTAGGGATCTATTTCCTAATTCATTTAATGTTGAAATGCTATATATGCGATACTTCCATGAAAGTATACCACAATTACCAACTATCGATCTAAATAGGGTCAAAGAAGCAGTGGATCAGCTCCGGGTTTAAAGTTAATTAAAATTATGCCGATAATATTCTCTTAACATTTTTACTGCGGTTTTTAAGGAAACTTGTTTTTTGGGTGTTTCCTGATTGGATCCGCCATGGCGAGTTGATATTTTATTCCCATTTCCTTTCCCACCTGACTGGTGAAGCGGAATATGCCTGCTATTGGGATCATTATTATCTATTTTTCCAATAATAGTCCAATTACCACCCTCTTGACTTTTAAGATATCCAGCCAAATTGCCATTACTTAGTAACACACCACCGGCTGGAATATGTCGCCCTTCGGAGGTGTAGCCTTCTAGGAGATTTTGACGATCAAACTGATATGACTCTATTTTTTTACCTCCAGTAATTTGAATATAACGACCCTTCATAATATAGTTATGAAATAGAAAAAAAATTCTAAACGAAATAGTTAAAACCCAAGATTATCCCAGAGTTTAATTTTCCAGAAATTTTAACTAGAACCATAAAGATATCAAAAAATCTCCGTTAAATTAATATGGGTAAGAACCAACTTTTTAGAAAACACCCGTCCGATGAGGTAGTTAATCGGATTGTTGAAGCTTTTGGCTTTAGAAGTCTAGAAGACCGGCGTAGTTTTTCCAGAAGCGATTTAGCTAAGCTTAATACCGTAAACCAAATAAAACAGTTAAAATCCACACTAGAACAATATTATTTGCCGTGTAAAGCCAGAAGTTACTTAAACGATTTAAATGAAAAAAATATTATTACAATTTTACGTCAGTGTATTAAAACCAGAGGCTATACCATTACCTCTAGAGAGAAATACCTTAAGGGGGAGAAATTTATTATCTACAGTTTGTGCCCTCTAGACCAAAAAGAATATATTTCAGTTATTAATGGAATGCTGGACATGCAGACCAAAGAAACAATAATTACTTTTGATTAGAGCAAGAGAAAAAGGGGATGGGGAATGAAAGAACCGGAGTAAACTAACTATATCTAATAAAAAGTAAGGATTAGTAGTTTTTATTTTCTAATATCTTAAAGATAGTAAATGTATGATATTTGTATTATTGGTGCCGGTCTTTCTGGCCTAATTAGCAGTTATGAATCACTTAAGGCTGGACTAAAAATTATTACCCTAGAAGAAAATCCGGATCTAGGTGGATGTTGGTTAACAACTTATCCTGATACCCGACTCCAGTCTTTAAAAAAATTATACGAGTGGCCGGGTTTCAAGTATCCAGAGGGTACTAGTCATTACCCAACAAGTCAAGAAATTATGGCCTATCTAAAGGGAATTGTCTCTCAAACGGGAATGTCGCCTTTTCTAAATTTTAATTGTCGTGTCGTGGGAATATCTCCCACGAGGAACTATCCAGGAGATGATACAACTAGTTGGCATATCAGGGTGAAACATACCAAGACAGGAAAAATTAGTCGGCTTGATAGTCAACACCTCATTGTCGCCACTGGACTATTTCATATTCCTGTCTTACCCGAAAGAAATCAGATACCAGGTCTAAGTGATTTTAAGGGTGCCCTACTTCATTCTGGACAGGTAGATGACAACTATCAACCCGTGGGTAAACGAGTTGTCGTGGTGGGAAATGGTCCTAGTGGACTTGATTTAGCCGTTTTGTCTAAGAAAAGGGGTGCAAAATCAGTGTCTATTATTTACCGAAAACCAAAGTGGATCTTTATGAGAAATAGTTTTAATCCAAGTTGGTATTATAACTATTATTTTCTCCAATTTCTCTACTATTTACACCTCTATGGTCTAAAGGGTCTTAATAAGATAGGTTTTAATAATGCATTTATCATAACTTATCTTTTTCACTATTATCTTAAAGGTCCTTTTAGTTTTCCAGATCGTCCTATTTCACGAAGTAATATAGTCATTAATGACTATTTTCTAGACTACTATAATAAAGGATCCCTAGATTATCTCAAAGGTAATATTCAAGGTTTTTATGATAATAGCCTCTATCTTGAGAAAATCAAAATAGTAGACCCTGATATTATTATTATGGCTACTGGATATCGCCAAGTTCCTAACTTTTTACCTACTAAAATGCCTTTATTATACAAATATATTATCCCCCTTAACCCAACACTTAAAAATGTCTATTTTGTTGGTTTTGCTTCCACTTTGGCTAATTTACCAGTTTTATTAACTAAGCAGATTAAATATATTATTGGGATTATCAAAACTAGGCTAAAGATAAGCCAGCCGACAATGTCAGAAGAAATCTTAAACCAGACTCTATTAAGTGAAAAATTAGGAGTTCCAGAGAACGATGTGACCTACAATTATTATCAATACCTTAAATCACTGGAGAATATCGGGTAAATTTATCAGTTAGGTTGGTTAGATTGTGTTAGAGTTATTGTTAAATAAGCTAGAAAATGTTAATTTAAATTAATTAATCTTGTTTAGGACCATATAGGAGATGGAAAAAACACCAGTACCTAATATTTCAACCGAGCAAATTAATCAGGCCGGAACTAAGCTAAAGAAAGGGATTGATACAATAGGTGAGAAAATCCCCACTGAACAAATTAAAAAGACGGGCAAGGATGTCATGACGGGAGTTCAAGACGTCGGAAATGAAGTCCTAGGTCGTTTAGAAAAAATTAACTTTACGGATGTTAAGGAAATAGGAACTAGTTTTCTAGAAGGAGCTACTAAAGTGAAATATCAAATACTAACGATTCTAGTTTTACTTTTTTTGCTACATTATTGTGTCAAGCTAAACCGATATTATCAAAATTAACAAACTAACTATAGTTAATAATCAGGTGACGAAAACCCAGAATTTTTTATCTGAAATATCTGAAATATCTAAAATATCTTGATAAGTATGTCACTCTAAAAACCATTTATATAACCTACCTGAAAACCAAACTAGATGCCAATTACGGGGTGGAAGTCATATAGAAAATATTAGACTATCTACACCCAGATGATAAAACTTGGGAATCAGATCACAGAAAACCTAATATTAGGTATAAAATTGATAAATCTGGCAATACCTGGTTTTATCAATTACCCAAAAATAAAAAAGATAAGGAAATGAAAAAGTGGATGATTACTAAATCTGGAGATAAATGGACCATAAATCAAGATTTTACTTGTAGTATGACAGATAGTAGCCACAATACTTGGCAATACACTGTTGACGGAGACGTTTTACTTAACGGGGAAAGTATCTACCAGTCAGATCATATTCCCAAGTGTCAGGAGGTTAAATGTCAGACTCCTCCCTTTCTATCTCCCTTCCTACCACCAGTCTTACTAATTGATATTCAAGGGTATAATCCACTAGAAACCATGCCTAATGATAATAGTCCTTGGTTTTTAGAGATAGACCCGAACAATCCCAAAGTAGGAGATTTAGTAGACGAACGGGAAAAAGAAATAATACAACTACCAGACCATCAAATGTTAGTGGAAATACCACTACTTTACCCTGGAGCAGTTGGCGTGAAACGATACGAAGTGACCGAAAAGAAACCTGGTGATACGAAGTTGTAGTAGGAGTAGGATTAGATAATTATGATAGATTATATCATTTTATCTTTAGTTATCCTTGTTTATTATTATTATGGTTTATCACTGATTCGGTAAAGCAATTCGGAAAATAGTATCTAGTTGGTTCTTAAATAACCTAAGTGTGTCTCTTATTAAGGTGAAACGGTCATTGTCATTGCCATAGGTTTTAAGATTCTGAGTAAAATCCACATAGATATTTAATATTTTAACACATTGTAAAACACATTCATTAAAAAGGAACTGTTTTTGATAGATAGTGTTCTGATTGTAGCCAGCCCTCAGCATTTGCTCTAGACTAATAGATTGAAGGTTGTTATGGCTAGTAAAATGAAAGGGTCTGTATAGATTATTATACCAATCAGGTGATTGGACGTTTATTCCAAGACGACTCGTCGTCACCCGATGTCCAAGAACTAATTAAAACATTCTTGTTTGTGCCTAATTCATCTTAAAAGCATCCTTTTATATCAAATAAGGATTGATCTTTCACTGAATCTCCTGGGGATATATTTTGTTCTTTAAGGAAGCCCAATAGTGTTTTGTACTATTTTCACTAATTGTTTTCCTATCTATTTTATTAACACAGTTAACATTTTTATTACTTTTATTACTTTTATCATCACCATTACAACAAACCGGCTTAACTTCACAACCTGTATTAGTCATTGATCCCTTTATAAACTGATATCCTTTAATACCTAAATTCCCGCACACCTTATCATTATTTGATAATTGTTTACTACTTTTTATATCTTGAGTCGGAATGAATTCATTTTTCACAACACTAGACTTTTTCCTAAAAAGGCATGTTTATAAAGTAATCCTATAAATTATTATAAACGCACCCTTTTTTTTAAAATACGCAAATAAATTAAACAATCAACACAATCGCTTAACCTCACTATTCCCTAACATATGGTTGATCGTGTGGAATTGATTTTCCACCCGTTCATCGTGAAGGTTAGAGCGTTTAAGTCTTTCCTCCTCCTGGACCTGTTTTAATTCATGATGTCGGTCATAGAGTTGTTGTTCCTCTAGAGACATCTTAAAACTAATACTATCCCTTTCCCTTTCTAGGTCTTCTATATTTTTATATTCGGTTCTTTGCCTGATCGCATTGGTATTAATTAGATGGGTGTCAGTCATGGCCTTTTTATAGTCGGTGTAATCTAGTTGTCGGCTATTATCTAAAGGATTTCCTTTTCCGAAATTAGCAATTTTATCCTCTCCAATTTCGGTAAACCCAATGGCTGTCCCTTGAAAAGCAGGTATTGGATCTTGATAGAGCATTAATTGCTCGTCGGGCTCCTGTTCTTGCCCCCTCTCTTTCATCTCATTAAAAACCGTGTTAAAGACATTTAGGTTAAACTTTTTGGAAAAGACGGGTTCTATCTCAGCATCCGAGACCTTATTATTATTAATCCATTCACTGTAGCCATCATCGTTATTTTCCCATAATTTGTTTTCCTCGTAGATTTTGTTGAATAATTTCTGGTTGAAACCCTCACCCTGACCTAAAGGTGCTTCTCCATTATTCGTTGTGGTTTGATCGTGATCCGTCTGATAATTTTGGTAACCCTTTTTTAAACCCTGAAAATCGGCATCTCCTTTACTATTATTACTTTTTTCCAAGAGAAATAGATAGGCCTTGGTTAAGTTATTAAAACTTTCCGCATCTCCCCCCTTATCTGGGTGGGCTGCTTTGGCTAAGCGACGATATTGCCTGGTAATCGTCCTTAGGGGGGTGGAAGGGGTAACATTTAACATGGTATAGGGGTCTTGTTCCTTAGAAAACTTGTCAAGGTTATTGACATAGTCATCGTGTCGTTCTGTGGGTCTAGTTTGTTCAGTAGTGGGATAGCTAGGTTGGGTTGGTTTTTGGGGTTGATGAAACATCATTGTCTGAGTTTTTTTCATCTTTTCCATTTCCGATTGTTGTGTCAAAAACGCCTGTTTACTTTTCTCTACCTTACCATTTTGCTGAAGAGTGGTTAAATATTGTTGGTTAATATCTGTTTGGCGTTGTTGGTATATATTTTGATAACTATCTTTGACATTGGTATAGCTACTGTTATTTTGGATACTAATATCCATTCTAGGTTGAGGATGGTAGGGGGCATTAGGTTGAGCATAAATACGATCATTTTGAGCCTTGGTAAATTCATTTTTGACATCTCCATTATGGTTAAGATGTTGTAATTGGGGATGATTTATAGGTTCCCGGTATGGAGTAACTGGTGCATGTGAAGAACCCCCTAATCCACTAGATCCAACAGATCCAACTGATCTACCAGATCCCCCAAAATTACTATAATTCCCAGAAAGACCACTGGCTTGGGGTTCAGGGTGAGATGGAGTTACCGAAGTGGGTTGCGGTTGTGTCTTTTTCTGTTTTAAACTAGCCTTAAACTGGAGAAATTCCTGGTATTCTTCGGGAGTCATTTTAGGACAAACCATCTCTTGTTTGCTTTGGGATTTTATGTTGCCATGGTTTATGTTATTAGGCCTTTGTGACTTTTGTTGTTTCTGTCCTGTTTGAAAGTTTGGGGATCCTGGAGGCACTTGGTTTATGGATTTTGCTTGAATATTTAGATTAGAATTGGGCGTCTTTACCATTGGACCTTGCCTAGGACCTTGCATATGTTGTTGGTTTGGTTGTTGGTTTGGTTGTTGGTTTGGTTGTTGGTTTGGTTGTTGGGTTGGTTGTTGGGTTGGGTTATTAGGTATTAATTGATGAGAATTATGGTAATTAGTTGACTCCGCGTTTCCCATTTAATTATTAATTAGATATTGGAAATTTCTTAAGTCTTATTAACCTAAACTAGATTTTTTAATAAGCTAGTTTAGATTAAAATGGGAATAGGATGATAAATTTAAGATAGTTGTGGCAAGTTGTTGGGTTGAATAGTGGTGTCTCCTTCAGTAGCTATCTAAGACGTTGAAGTGGGAGGAGGACTACCGGTCTCAGGCGAAACCAATTCAGAGGCTGGAGATAACTCGTTAGTTTCATTACCCTTATCAGTCTCAACGTCAGTCTCAGCCTTATGGTCATCCGCCTTATCAGCAATAGCCAGTTGGGCATCTACTTGAGCCTTAGCTTGAGCCTCCGCCATGGCCCTCTGGGCATCATCTTGACGCTTTCTTGCTTCTTCGTCTCTCTTTTTCGTCTCTTCTATCGCCTTTAGTTCATCCTCAGTAAAATCGGCTGGCATACCAAGGGCTACTCGCATCTTCCTATTTTCCTGCCGGAGAATTTCCTCAGCTTCTAGCTTTCTTTCTTCTGGACTCTGACCGGGTCCAAATAAGAGGGCTAGAATAGCCTCACCCTTGGCAAGTTTTAGAGCCATCATAATAGCCATAGGCCATTTAAGGTAACACTTATGATCACTCATCACCTTTAAGATAGAGAGATTACCTCTATTAACGGCTTCAACTACAGCCAAAGGCATATTAATATTTGCTCCATCCTTCGCTAATTTATCTAAAACATCAGGGCGGTCGTTTCTGACACAGTCCATGACAGTTTCGGCTAAAATATAGTCTTCTTCATCACTATCACTTTCATAGCAGTCAAGACAAGAATTTTCATCATTCCATTCATTGGTAATTATCTTTTTCATTACACGAAACCAGCCCTCTAGCCTGGTTATTTTCTCCCAACTATGATCTTGTCTCATTCCTAATGGATAGAGACAGGCGTAAATCATCAAATCTACAACTGTTAAATGGTCATTGGCCAAAAAATGATGTCCCTTCTTTTTATAATCTAGATCGGTCAAGACACCTCGGAGCTTTTCATATTTACTATCATCCGGTATGGTGTCATAAATCATGGCCTGTTGACTGCTAATATAGTCACGAATACTTGGCTTTAGAAAACTTTGACAATAGCCAAGTAGTTCTTCCTGCTTAGCCCTTTCCCGGAAATCTTCTGGCCAACTAAGACCTGGCCACTTGGTAGTATTACCATATTTAGAAGCAACTTCTGCTAGATATTTAAAAATAGCCGTAGGTTCTGTTAAAAATAAGTCATTATCTTGAAGAACTGGAAGATTTTTGTTAGGGTTCCTTTCAATAATGTCTGACATATCATTTTGATTATTAACAACCTTTTCAGTGGTCTTAATTTCTAGAGACCGACACATCCAGGTGACAGCTTGACAAATAGGATTAGTTTTTGAAACATATAAGATTAGGTGACTCATTTGGAAATACTATATAAGCTATTTTTTAAGTAGCTTAATAATCTGACGATTAGTAACTAAACTAGATTTTAAACTAGATTTTTTAATAATAAATAATCCAGTAGAGGCCAAAATGGAAATGGAAATGGATATGGAAATGGAAATTGAAATGGAAACATTAAAATAGGTCGTATATGGACCTGTTTTAAGGAAAAACATTTAGAAAAAAATTCAAAACTAGACAAGTCTAGTAAGCAGCTAATTTGCTTAGAGGTTGCCAGATGGGCCAATACCAACACCGGCGGCGGTGAAAGCAGAACCAGCGAAGAGACCAACATCGGTGTCAACTGGGACAACACGTCTCTGGTTCTTGTAGTAGACAACTTCTGGGAAGTTGGGTGGTAAGATGACCTGGTAGTTACTGCCAACAACACTGCCAGTGACAGTTTGTGGGGTAATGTAGGTCTGGGCAGCCATGGGGCCCATTGGATTAGCAGTAGTCATAACGACAGCCCAAGCGTCGTAGCCAACATAGATGTAACGCTCAGAGGCGGCAATACCGGCAGCTGGGTTGAAGATACGAGCAACTTCTTCAGCAACCTTGACGCAGACGATAGCAACCTCCTGCTCAGTGGTGATGAGAAGAGCCTGGTTAAGACCTTCAACACCAGGGAGAATGCCTGGGGAGTATGGACTAAGGCCTGGTTGAGCAACGCCACCACCCGGGGTATTACCAATACTGGCACCTGGGTTCCAGCCAGAGTTAGTGTTAACAGCACCGAATGGAGTGCAGCCCTGGAGGATGTTGTTGGTGAAGAAACCCATTTGGCCGATTGGGTAACGAGAAGCCTTAGCGGTACCGAAGATGAAATCATCAAAGTAGGTGCCAGTAACCTGGCCAGAATCGCCTGGGCTAGACTTGGTAAGTGGCCAGAGAGTCCACAATACACCTTCCTGGGAAAGGGTAATGTTACCGTAGCCGGCAGCAGTGGCACTGATGTTGTAGAGCTGAACATCAGAGCTGAGGTAGACAGCGGCCTGGAATGGAGTGGAGTAGCCACCAGTGAGGGCATTAGGGTGAGCAGCGGTAGCGGTAGCGTTGGGCTGACCAGAACTGACAGATGGGTCACCAACTGGGCCAGTTACACCAGGGACAGAGCCAATGGTGGCGTTAAGATCGCCTGCGGCACCAGTGGAGAAACTGGCTGGGGTCTGGGAGGAAGGCCACGTAACATTGACAGGGACGATGTCAGTGATCTGGGCAGAACTGAGGCAACCTAAGTTAACCATTGGGTTTTGGACCTGGAGTGGAGGAGTGTAGGTGACGTCTGGGCCTGGGAAAGAGTCAACACCAGCGGGTGATGATCCTAATGGAAGCTGACCACCCATGATGGCACGTGCCTGTTCGTTCTGTTGTTGGAAGCCTCTCTGTTGGCTGTTCTGGAGCTTAGTCTGCTGATGTCCCATTTCCTTAGTTCTTTTACTGTCTTCTAAAAGTCTACGGGCCTGAGCCAAAGTTTCCTTAGCATCTCTGAGTCTATCTTCTCTCGCCATTTTATGCCATTAAGGGGAGAAATAAAATAATCCACCTGAATTTAAAAAACCGGTGGATTTTATTTTTTTTGGATAATACTAAAAAATAATTGCCATTATTTTTCCAATATCCTTAGTATTTACCCAATCACTACCAAAAGATCATTTTCTAATGTCTATTTATTTCTTAGGATAATTCAAAAATAATGATACCACGTAATCTTGGAAATCCAAACCGAAGAAATCAGCAGGGAAATCAAAAGAGAGGGAAAAACCGAAATAAGAAAGGAAATCCAAAAAAGGAAGGGGATCGAGAAAATCTTAGGGAAGTAGAAAATGCGTTATTAGACCAAATTTTTATAATAATTAATCAAGTTATGGAGGTTATACAAACCAATGTTATTGATAATAATTCCAATAACCAAGGTAATGGTGTGAATAGGTCAAATAGATCAGGATCTCGTAATAATAAATATGATGATAATCCAACTTATCAAAGATTGTATGGTGACAGAGATTACCATCCTAATAGACTTGATGAACGAGGTATTTCCAAGGAAAGGTCTGAGATGACTGACACAATGGGCAGTAGAAATCAAACAAGTAATGTCACTATGAATATTGAAAGACCAAGTAATCTTAGAGATCTTTCAGACCAACAAAATAATGTTGTCATGCCTGGTGGAGCCCAATTATATCCAGGACAACAATATCGTCAAAGTAATATTCAAAGGGTTGGTCAAAATAATAGACAAGGACCCAGACAAAATTATCCACAGGTTCAAAATCGCTACCAACCCACTCGTGGACCAGGAGGAAGGTTAGAAGCACCTAGGGATAATGTTGTGATCGGAGCACAAGCACTACAATACGCTAGAAGTGTAGCTAATCGTGTTGGGAGTCAAAATATATCAATGAATTCCACTCGGAATGCTCAACCAGTTAGAGCAACAGGAGGTCCCGGAGTAGCTAATATTGGACGTAGAAGACCAGTTTCTCGGGCTCCGGTACCAGTTTCCCGACCAGCTGCCGCACCAGCAGCACCCCGAGCAGCACCAGTAGCAGCTCGCCCAGCCCCATCAGCTGCCGTTGCCCAGGCTGCTTAAGTATATGTTGGACCTCTAAAATTGCGGATGGCTCTTGGCTTCCATGGTAAATCTAGCGAAGTTAGACAATTTTTTCCACGATTTTGACGACAAAGATTCACATTCATAGTTGGATTTTTCCGAACATAAAATGGATCTATGTAACAACTCCGCTTGTTTTGCTGGCATTCTCTAATAGCGGGTATATTTCTATTTTTTTGTTTATTTCCTGGTCGTCCTAGTTTCCCGGGTCTATTTTGCTTACCACCAATACTAAGATGACGATTAGGTACTGGCATAGTAACCAATGCTCCAAGTCCTCGGGTCTTAAAATGATGTCTCCCCGTTTTCCTACGCCATCGTTTTAGTTTAATATTTCTATTATTTCCCCTAATAGTTTGTAAATTAATTAAACTACTCTTCTGAATGGCTATTTGACGACTACACGATACCGTAACAGTCATATTGGTATTATTGTTTTCCAAATAGGTTTTGACAACATTAAGGATAGGAGTAATTCTAGAAGTTAATCCACGTTTCCTTAGTAGACGACAAAAACTACTCGTAAATAAACCTCTTCCTTTTTTTTCAATAGATTTACCGCTTTCTGAACAGGCTGATATACATGCTATCTTGGCAGGAACTCCCATTCTTCCAGAATGTGAACTACCTCCACCAACTGGTACTTTTGGTAGATCCAAGATACTTCCACTATGACAGCAGTCAAAAATAAAGGAGGCCTGGTTTCCACGTTTCAAATTAGAAATAATGACAAATAATTCATCATCTATTAGGGGTTTTAGGTCCGCACACAAAATACTCTCATCATTATAATCCTTCTCGTCACTATTGCGGTCTTGATATTGGAAACCATGACCAGCATAGTAAAAAATAAAACCATCATATATTCCACTATTGGTTTGGTTAATGGTGCTTGTTAAGACATTAATAATAGTAGATTTAGAGGGAAAACTTTGTCCTCCCTTATCAAGTAATAATTTAAGGGTCACTGATAATTGACTCTGATCAGCTAAACTTACGACGGTATTGGCAAAATCCATCGCATCATTTAAGCATCCCTCTAATTGATATTTGGTACCAGAATAATTACATCCAACGACAATTAAAGCTAGGTTTTTCTGACCCCT
>WLWF01000852.1_pt1 | contig 27933 bp, 44 predicted proteins | sample 6718331 | NCBI WGS metagenome assembly WLWF01 (sample SAMN12718692, study PRJNA515312) | sponge metagenome | isolation source: marine sponge | host: Mycale hentscheli | place: New Zealand: South Island, Marlborough, Capsize Point | collected 2003-05-01
CACCTGACCTCGCTGTCCATACTAAGCCGTCACTTAGTCCCACGCATTATGCCTTTACGCATACAGTGGTTTGCTTTTAGTTGACTACAAAAGTTAAACCTTTGTAATTGAACCATGAGTTACACTCGTCTGGTATGCTATCTATAGTATAGCCTTTTACTTTCTTGCCGTCTAGCTTGATCACTGACCTGTTGCTAGCATAAAATTTAATTGTTTTCATATGTTTATATTATCTATTAGTGTTCGTATTTAATTTGTATTTTCATTTTTACTAATTAATTCTCTTACTTTAGCGCCTAGTTCTTTATCATTAGGAAAGTCTACAGCTAGCGCTTGTACTTGCCACCATCTTAGTTTTGGTATTGCATTTTCTTCCTGATGCTGCATGAACTCTTGTATTGTTCTAAAATCACTCATATTGCTTCGTGTTGTTTACCTTCATCAAACCAAGTATGATCAGGATCTATTAGTAATTCACCTTCAAATATCTTTCTTGCTTGGTTGTAAGCATATTGCCATTTCTGTGTTTCAGTACCTGCATTTTGTCTAGTACCATAGTATCCGGCTAAAATATCTTTTGTTATCGCCTCAATTGCTCTTATTTCATTCATATCTTCTTTCGTATATTTTATTCATTAAATCTTCTACTAAGTCGTTCTCAGTATCATTTCCTTGTAGTTCACAGTCAGCTTCAACAAAAGCTTCTACTTGTGTCAACACTTGATCTACATCTGCATAATTGCTCATGAAGATAAAGTGATCTATAGTATCAGGATTCCAATGTATTTGTTTACTCTTACTCATATTAATTCTAGTTTGTTTAGTAATTCTTTTGATTTTTTATTCACCATAGCTTTCATATGACCTTCTTCTAACGTAGCACATAACGCTTTCATTAACTCGTGATCACCTGAAAACATTTGTTTTAGTTCACTCTTTGGGTGCTTAACATAGTAAAAACTACACTCATTATACTTATTTCTAAGTTTATTATTGACATCAGTTATAAAGTCTGCTACTATCATAGCTATCTCTTGTTTACTTTTTTCAATAATAGCTTTTTCTATCGCGTTAGTATCTTTCATTTCTTTTTATTCTTTAACTCGTTAATCACAGTTTTAAGCGTGTGAATATCACTTTGGCACTTTTTCATCTCTTGCTTCATCTTTCTATTTTGATAGAATTGATTCCATGAGTACAGGTTTTGCAACTGCTTTATTTTACTTTGTATCATTATATACTTTTATTTTTTGTAGTAAATTGTGTATTTCTGTATTTGGAAAGGAAGCATACACCTCAGCTACCTTGCTACATACATACCAGTATGTAAAGTCTTTCTTGTCAACCGCAAAGAAACTTGACAACAGCTTTTTAGGTGAGTAACCATAAGAGGATTTAGTGGTTGAGTAAACAGATAGTTTAATTTCACCTGTTGGATAGATATTTGCTGTTAAGTTTTTTGTAGTTATTGTATTCATATATTATTATTATCTTTTAGTTGTCGTATTTATTTTGTATTGTAGTATAGTATAAATCCATCTTCTATTTCTTTCAATGTTTCTAAGTAGTATTCGCCATAAGCACTATCTACTTGTCCTGTTTTAATGTCTTCCCATAACCATTCTCTCATCGCTTGCACGTCGTCGATAGTGTGCATTAGTAATATCTTGTTTTCAAGATCTTTATTACTACTACATGACATAGCTATTAAACTACTTATTGTTATTATTATCTTCTTCATTAGTTATTTGTATTATTTGGTTTATACTTCTCAAAGCTAACCATATTGTTATTAAAAAAATTACACCCATTATTTATAGTATTTGACTTAGTATTTCATAGTGAAGATCTTTTTTATCTTTACTTAGTTTAGCATACTCACCGTGAGATCTACCTGGATAGCCTGCTAAGTGATTTACTATTTGTTGTTCGAGTTCTGCTTTATTTACATATTTAGCATGTTCTTCGAAAGCTTTTTGCCAAGACCAATTACTTGGTGAGTTAGGATTATACATAGTTATTTATTTTTAAGAGTTAATATTAGTTACTTTGTAAACACATGAGTGAATATCGATACCATTTTCTAATAAGAAATCAAGGAAGTCTATAGTTAGTTTAGGTGAATCATTATATTGATAAGTAGTTTCACCGTCAGGTAGTGTTATTTCAAATTCATAGTCAAAGTTGTTCATAGTTATTTATTTTAAGTTTTGCTGAGTAATATATTCGTTATATTTATAGTCTCTAAAGTATTACCATCAACTAAGACTTTTGTTATTGTTTATTATATTATCTTTACCACATCGTTTTTAGTTTGTAATTAATAATAAGAAGGGCAAGAGTATTTGTGAAAAGCAGTTGCTCCATATCTTTTATTAAGTGGTTTTTTATGTGTAAATTTACTTGTAGATCCACAAGAACTCATTAGTAATATAGTTAGTGTAAGTATTATTGCTACTTGTATTTTTAGTATGTTTATTTTAAATTTATCTACCATTTTAGTTTAGTTTAAAGGTGTATTATTATTTATTAGTTATTTTTTATGATGAGGTTTTATACGACTTATCTTACCATCTTCAGTAGTATATTTATAGTTTAATACTGTGACATTAGCCTATTAATAGTACTAGAGTAAGGGGCACTTGTCACACTTTACTCAATATTAAGCTATTTCTGCGAGAGATCTAGCGAAAGCTGGTACAGTATTAGAATTAGTGTAAGATTTATACTCTTGAAAACACTTCATTGATTCAAACTTTTCTTGGAAAGTAGAGTATACTTCGTCGTGATCATAAGTGAATGTAATATCTTTTTTGTTAGTGAAAGTGATTACTGTATTAGTACCGATTAGTGATTTTCTGATTACAAATCTTTTAGTTGTTATATTATTCATAGTTATTTATTTTATTTATTTATATTTAGTTTAGTTATTATTATTATCTAATGCTATTCGTATTTAGTTTGTATTAGTTTTATTATTTAATTTATTTAGTTATTTAGTTTGTTTGTTATATAGATATTATCTAGCATGCATCGTAGTTAGTTTGTAATATGTAGAATCATTATATAAATATAAAACAAAAAGGCAAAACATTTTTGAAATATAAAATATATGATAGGGGGCTGCCAAATTAAGAATGTGTTTTGTAACTGGCTGATAATCAGGGAGATAGGGGTACAACACCAAATTCCTATATATCTAACAACATAATTTATATAAAACTAAACAAAAGTAGAATAAAAGTGTGACATTAGGGTGTTAATAAGCCTAGAATAACAGGCTATTGTCACAGTCTTATAAAAAGTAAAAATATCAATATGTGTGTAATACAGTAAATAAGTAACAAAAACAAAAATATGGCATTTAAACTAAACAATTCACCGTTTAAATCATTAGATAATCCAGGTACAAAAATCGGGGATAAGATAATGAGCAAGGTAAGAGACAGAATAGCTAACAAAAGAGACGCTAGAGAAACTGAGATGAATAGACTTAGAGCTATTAGAGATAGTAAGCTTTCTAACATGTCTGAATCTACTATATATAGTCAGCAAAGAAAAAAGTATACATACTTAGATAAAGAAGGTGAAGAAAAAACTACTCATGGTTACTTTGACGTAGGATACAAACCTACTCCAGGTAAAAAAGGTGTTGAAACAGTTTTTCAACAATATAATCCTAACGCTAGTTCTGAAGCAAAAAAAGACGCTTCAAAGAGTAGAAGAAAAAATTCTAAGTGGATTGAAATGAGAAAGCATATAGCAGACGAAAGAAAGTATTTTAAAAATAAAGACTGGAGAGGTGTTTCAGGTAGGAAAAACGCTATTAAAAATATTTACGGTTATGGTAAAGCCGTATACGACGAAGGAGAGATTTTAGGTGTTTGTGGACCTAAAGGATGTTCAGCTTATAAATAAAAAAATATTATGGGATTATATAAACAACCTTATGGCTCTGTTATGCAGAAGAAAGGCAAAGAACGCGTAAAAAAGTTTTCTGTAAAACTAACTGAAGATGAAATGAATCATCCAGATATAAAAGCTGTTTCAAACTACACGCCTGTTAAAAGCGGTAAATTTTTAGATGGTACTAAAAACTTTAAATTAAAGTTTGAAGTACCTAAAAAAGATTTTAAATCTAATCAAACATATAAAGACCTTAGAGGTAAGGGAAGATTTCAAAAAGCTGCTAATACTATTGGAGTTATTGGCCTTGGTGGTATTTTAGGTGGTTTTGCTAAAACTCTTGAAAAATAAAACTGAGTAATGGCTTATAAATTATCAGCCAAAGCAAAGGCTGCAAAGAAGAAAAGAGATCTTAAGGCTGCAATGACACCAGCTAGAAGAAAGAAAAAGGCGGAGAATCAAAGAAAGAGGAGAGCAGCTGCTAAAAAGCATGGTATATCCTGGTTAAAAGGTAAGGACTATGACCACGAGGATAAGAAATTTGAAACTGTCAAGCGTAACAGAGGCAATGACGGTAATGGAACTAAAAAAGAAGGTAAGAAAACTAAAAGAAAAAAGAAATAATGGCTATAATATACACATATCCAAATAAAGTAACGCCTAATGATGATGATTTATTAATTATATCAGATTCACAGGACAGTAACAAAACTAAAAAGATTAAGATATCTGATCTTCCTGGCGGTTCTGCAGCTGGAGTAGCATCGTTAAGCACAGCTTTACCATTATTGGACACTGGAGGATCAACTCCTGCAATATCTATCTCTGGTTTATCTGGTTATGGCACAAGTGGACAGGTAATGCAAATGAATTCAAGCGGAAATGCTTTAGAGTGGGGTACAATAACAGGTGCTCAGTTAGCAATTGAGAATGAAGGATCACAACTTACATCGGCCGCAACTAAAATCAACTTTACAGGCGTAGGTGTTACAGCAACCAACTCAAGCGGTGATGTTACTGTCAATATTCCAGATGCTTTTGTTATTGAAGACGTGCAATTAGCATCGGCAGTTTCTAAAGGAGACGCGTTATATATATCAGGTCCAGCTCATGGGTCAGGTAGACCAACGGTTGACATAGCAGATGCTACAAACTTTACTAAAATGCCTGTTGTAGGTTTAGCACTAGCTGATTATTCAGCTGGCCAAGGTAAAATGATTGTAACTGGTATATTAGATGATGTAAATTTAAACAGTGTACCTTTTGCAACCAATGGAGCTATACTATATATAGATACATCTGGTACAACAGGGAATATAACAGGTACTAAACCAACTGGAACAGCATTAATACAAAATGTAGCTATAGTAACTAAATCAGGTGCTAACGGAGCTTTACAAGTTTCTTGTATCGGTAGAACAAACGATTTACCTAACGTACCAGAAGGTTCAATATTCATAGGTGACATCAATGGAGTTGCGTCAAACTTAGGTATTGGGGCTAACGCAACTGTTTTAACATCTAACGGTAGTACAGCGGCTTGGAGTACTTTACCATCAGATACTAACATAGCTAATACTGAGTTAATTCTTGGAGCTAATAGAACGCTTAGTCAATCAAATTACACATTGACATTTACAGGTAGTGAATTAACGTCTTTTGATAGTACAGCTGGTGTAAAAGTTGAAAAAAACTTACAGATAGCAGATGGTCAAGCATATGTAGATATTGAGGATTTAGGTAGTATAAGCGGAAATCAAATAATAGCGCTAAACAGTGGTAATGTACAAAAATTGACATTATCAGGACCTCTTAATATAACAGATTTTACCAACGTAAAACCAGGAGGCACTTATATACTAATGATACAACAACCGTCGTCTGGTAGTTACAGCGTTACTAATTGGTCTCCAAAAGTTAAATTTCCAGGAGGATCAGCCCCAACATTAAGTAGTAGTGGCGCAGTAGATGTTATAACGCTAGTAGCTTACTCTTCTACGGTAATGCTAGGTGCTTCATCATTAAACTATACTGTATAATGGCGTTTATATATCCACAGTCATTTAACAAAGAATCTTGTATAGCTGTACAAAACACTGATATAGCTATTGGTAGTGGTTCAGCATTTAATAATGTAATACCAACTACAGATAGCCATAACTTCACTTTATCAGCCGTTATAATACCTCAATCAGATTTAGTTACTACAAAAAACATAAGAGGTCTACAGTGGATGATAACAGCTGCTCCAGCATCTCAAGTTACAAGAACTAATGTAACTGTAATAATAGGGCATACTTCACAAAGTGAGTTTGGTTCTATATCTTCTGGTGATCCTTTTATAGATGTAAACGGTACTAATAGAACTGAAGTGTTAAGTAATGGTAGTTTTGTTATTCCGACAGGAGGCTCTGATGGAGATTACTTAGAACCTTTTTCTTTTATAAGAAATTTTTGCTACAATGGAACAGATAATATAATTATACAAGTAGAAGACAAGCAAGGTTCTAATGGAAGTGTAGCCATGAGATGGAAAGGAGCTGATAATACATCTGCTATTAATAAAGCAGTATCAGGAACTTTTGTAGGTGGATGGCTAGAAGGAGGAGGAATAACTAGATCAACATGGAGAAACAATATTAAAGTATTATACTAAATAACCGAACTATCAAGTGATAGTATAAATAACCAACGTTAAACATAAAACCAAAACAATGACGTTTTTATACACCAGTAGCTTTAGAGCTGCTGCACACCCTGATCAAAGAATGATCGACCTTTGGAAACACATAACCGAAAAAAGCAATTGGAGAATTGTTCAGTTACCAAATGGATTTTTTCAAACCGAATATAAAGACTTTGAAGACAAAGAAACTTGGATCGATGTAACTCGTAGAGAAACAATGGATGGAGCTGAAGCCGCTATTGATGGATCTATAGAACATTACTCCAAAAAGCTAGAGTTTTTAAAAGGACCTAAAGTAGTTAAAACCTTCGAGTAGATATTCAAACAATCAAATTTTATTATATATTATGCAAGAATTAAAGTTAGTTAAAGAACTGGCTTTTGGTGATACTGCCAGAAGTCAGGTCTTAGCTGGCGTTGAAAAGTTAACTAACGCAGTTAGTTCAACATTAGGCGCGAGTGGAAAATGTGTTATACTTGAAGACGCGAACGGTCATCCAGTTATAACTAAAGATGGAGTAACAGTGGCTAATTCAATAACGCTACATAAACCATTAGAAAATATTGGAGCAACGCTTATTAAAGAAGCTGCTCAAAGAACAGTTAAAGATGCAGGCGATGGTACAACCACCGCCACTATATTAGCTAAGTCTATATTAGATAACGCTGATAAAATGTCAGATCATGCATCGTCAAGAGATATTAAAGACGGTATTAATCAAGGAGTTGAAAACGTAGTTAGTTACCTTAATAAAAAAAGAAAGAAGGTAAAAGGGAAGAAGATCGACCAAGTAGCAACTATTTCAGCAAACAATGATAAATACTTAGGTAAGGTGATAGGTGAAGCTTTTAAGCTAGTAGATGAAACAGGGGTTGTGATGATGGAGACTAATGAACAGCCAGAAACTGTTGTTGAGTTAATTGAAGGGGTACAGTACGATCAAGCGTTAAAAAATAACCATTTTATTTCTAATAAAGAAAAAGGGACAGCTGAACTTGATAACCCATTAGTTTTAATAGTAGAATCTCAAATACCTAACGTAAGAAAGATACAAGCAGTTTTAGAGTATGTTATTAAACATGGTAAAAGCTTATTAATAATTGCTGATGTTGATCAACAGGTGGTTTCTGCGTTAGCTATGAATAGAGTTAAGGGTAATATAAAGGTTAACATCATAGACGCACCAGTATATGGTATAAGCAAAAAAGATGTCCTAAGTGATTTATGTGCTGTAACTGGTGCTACTCTTATTAATGAAGACTTAGGAGACGATATGGATCTTATACAACCTGAGCATTTAGGTTCATGTATAAAAGCTGTTACTAATCACGAGGAAACAATATTACAAGTTGATTTATCTGACAAACCTGAAGTAGCTGAAACTATCAAGATGTTAGAAGATCAGATTAAAGACACTAAAAACCCTAACATTATAATAAGGTTAGAAAAAAGGTTGGCAAAACTAAAGGCTAAAGTAGCTATTGTAAAGGTTGGTGCTAACTCAGAAGTTGAATTAAAAGAGAAGAGAGATAGGGTTGAAGATGCTATTTGTGCTACAAAAGCCGCGATCAAAGAAGGTATAGTGCCAGGAGGTGGTATAGCTTTACTGAACGCTTCACAAAAGCTAAATCCAACATCATTAGGTGAAGAGATATTGTATAAAGCAATACAAAGACCTTATGAGTTGATATTAAAAAACGCTGGCGTAGAAGATTATCAAACTCCAGAAGTAGAAGGACAAGGATTGGATGTGGTTACAGGAAATACGGTTGATATGGTTAAAGCCGGAATTATAGATCCTTTGTTAGTTACTAAAAGTGCACTGATGAACGCGGCTTCAGTAGCTACAACTATATTGTCCACTGATTGTGTAATTAATAACATACGAGCATGAAAGCGATAGGTAAGTATATAGTTATTGATCCAATCAAGGAGGTTGATACAAAGACAAAAGGTGGTTTAATACTAGCTGAGTCACAAAGAGAAGATATAAGATACAGACGTGCTAAGGTTGTAAAACCCGGCACAGATGTTAAAGCATTAAAGAAGGGAGATGAAATCTATTATGACAAAGCTGCTGGATTTAAAATAGAAATAAAAAAAGAAGAGTATAAAGTCATAAAAGAATTTGACGTAGTAGTAGTATTATAAAAAAAAAACAAAATGGCATATAGAAAAGATTTAGAAAGATCATCAGCAGCGATGTTGAAAATAAAAAATCCAGTTAATCCTCAACCTGGTGATTTGCAAAACTTGAGTGATAGTAAAAGAATTAGTAAAAATAAGTTTAATAGAAAATTTAACAATGCTAGTGAAGTTTTTGAAGCGGGTGGTGATTCTCCTAGTTACATAAAACAGACTTATGTTAAAAAAGGTAATAATACATATATAAAAAGAGAAAGTCCAGGATCAAAATATGATTTTGGGACGAGTTATATGAAAGTAAAAAATAAATAAAGTAATATTTGAAAAGATTACATTCGTCAGATTTAAAAGAATTAAATTTACTAAAACATTACAGGATTATACGCAAATGGGCGTGTAAAACTAACGATCTTAATGATGCAGATCTAGAGCTTCTAGTTTACTTAGAATCTATAGATATGTTTACTAAAGATGATTTTAAAAAAGGTACATATTCTTACAGCTGGGATAACAGGCGCTGGAACAGATTATTGAAACAAGGGTGGATTGTAGTGTGGAGGAGAAGAAACCGCACAACCCAAAAATATCATATATATAAAGTTTCCTTAAAGTGCAAACAGCTAACAAGTAGAATGTATCGTATTATGCTAGGCGAAGAAAATATGCCTACAACAAAATTAGAGAAAAGTAACAGATATAGTTACAAAGTAACAACTAAAGCAATAGAATATGCCAACAGAGACAAACGATAAATCGCCATTTAAAAAAGATGGTAATATAGGTAGAATAACTGGTACAATACTTGGTGGTATTGGTGGTGCAATAATTGGTGGTCCTGGTGGAGCTCTAGCTGGAGCTAGTGTTGGAGGATCTTTAGGAGGTTCTATAGGTTCAAGTATAGATGATAGAAATAAAAGACTAGGTAAAGGAGCTTATAAAGACGGTGTATCTGTAATTGATGATAATGAAATAGGTTATACAGGTACAACTAGTCTTAGTGACCTTAGAAATAGAATGGCTATACTAGAAGCACAACAAAATTCACCTATAGCTATGAGTGGTGTTATAAAACCTAAAAAAGAACTTAGTGCAATAACGATGAGTTATGCACCTATGAAAATGAAAGCTAAAGAAGCAGAGAGAGGAGCTTTAATGATGAAAATATCAGGCGCTTCTACAATGCCAGAAAAATACTAAACTTTAAAACAAAAATTATGCCATCAGAAGGAATGTATCAAAAACCAGCAGGTAAAATGTTAAGCTGCGGTTGTGAAAGATCTTGTGCTTGTAGTATCCCTAGTTCTAAAACAATGAGGATGACTACTAAGCATTTTACTATTCAAGCTCCAGAGTACAAAGGCAACGCTGTACTTAACGCTCAGAAATAGTGATTAGCGACGTTAAGTTGTATATGCTTAATGCAGGATCGTTAGCATTGAGTTTTACAGACTGGCTCGAACCTGTTTTGAAGATAACTTTACTTGCTATAACTATAGGCTATACGGTCCACAAATGGTGGAACTTAAACAAAGGTGATGACAAAGATTAGTAAGCACGTTTCTTATAAAGAAGCTACTAGATCTATAACAGCTAAAAGATTAGGGATAGACAATGCCCCTACTGAAGAGCATGCTAACAATATGATCGTTTTAGCAGAAAATATATTTGAACCTCTTAGAAGTCACGTAGGCAAACCTATATGTATCAATAGCATGTATAGATCTGAAGCTTTAAACAAGGCTGTTGGCGGGAGTATGACTTCACAACATTGTAAAGGTCAAGCAATGGATATCGACGATAAATATGGTCATGCTACAAATGCTGATATGTTTAACTACATTAAAAACAATTTAGACTTTGATCAAATGATATGGGAGTTTGGAGACGGTGAAAACCCTGACTGGGTTCATGTTAGTTATGTGTCAAAAGAAAAGAACAGAAACAAGATGCTAAGAGCATATAAGAATAGAGGTAGAACTGCTTACGAAATTATAAAATGAAAATAAACCAAAGCACAGAGCTAAACATAGATTTAAAAACAATAATTAGTTTAGTAGTTGTAACAGCATCGTTTGTTGGTATGTATTATACACTACAATCGGATATAGATGACGCTAAGAACATGCCTAAAGCAGTTATTGATCGTATAGAATATGATTTAAAGCAAGAGTGGCAAACGGATCATATAGAGGAGTTAGAGGAGAAAGTAGATGAAATATTATATTGGTGTAAAGAACTAGACAGAGGACTTCATAATAAAAAGAATAAGTAATGGGAAAAATATCAGGACCTTGTAAAACAGCAGCTAAAAGAAAATTTAAAGTATGGCCTTCAGCTTATGCTAGTGGTTGGGGTGTTAGATGTACTAAAGCTGGTGGACCGAGTAAATTTGGATCTAAAAAGAAAAAGAAGAAAAAGTAATGCCTAAAAGTAAGACTAAAGGAGGCGGTACTAAAAAGGTTTGCTTACCAGCCAGCAAGGTAAGGTCAATGAGTAAAGCTGAAAGAGACAAAGTAGTTAGAGCTAAAAGATCAGCAGCTAAATCTGGTAAATATAAAAGATCTAGTAAATCAAATGTTAAAGGTGCTCGTAAGAAAGGGGCTACACTACGTGATTGGTTTGAGAAGGAAAACTGGATTAATGTCGCTACAGGTAGACCTTGTGGTGAGTCAACAAAAAAGAAAAAATAATGGCTACTGATAAAAAAACTTTAAAGTGTAACAAACCTAGAAGGACACCTAGTCATAAAACAAAGTCTCATATTGTTAAGGCTTGTTCTGCAGGTAAAGAAAAGATTATTAGGTTTGGTCAACAAGGAGTATCTACCGCTGGTAAACCTAAAAAAGGTGAGTCTGCTAAGCAAAAAGCTAGACGTAAAAGCTTTAAAGCAAGACACGCTAAAAATATAGCTAAAGGTAAAATGTCTGCTGCTTACTGGGCGGATAAAGTAAAATGGTAATATGTCTTTTAAATTAAAACCAAATCCACCTTGGTATGACATCAAGAGCATGAACACTCCAATATATTTTGTAGAGGAAGAAGATGGTGTTTTAGGTAGGGCTAATATGAACGGTTCTATTACTATTAACAACAAAGTAAAAGATCAAAAAAAGATTAACGAAATAATTAAGCACGAAAAAGTACACGTTAAACAAATAAAAGACGGTAGACTAGCTTATGATAACAATAACATTTATCACCGTAAAAGCGGTAAGGGTAAATGGAGTACAGTAAAAAGAAGTAAACAAGCTGATGGATCACCTGTAACTTGGTGGGAAAAAGAAGCTTACAATAAAAAATAAATTATGCCTTACGTAAAAAAATCAACACCTAGTAAAAAATCAGCTATAGAAATGGAAGACTTGTCAGGAGACGGTGAAGTAACTGAAAAAGATGTCTTAATAGGTAGAGGTGTTTTAAACGAAGACGGATCACCAGTTAAAGCTAAAGGTTCACCTTATATGCTTTATGGTAAAGAAACTTCACCAGCAACAATGATGGGTGAAAGCCCACTTGCTAAAATGGGTGGTTGTAAAAAAATGAAAAAATCTAAATAATGGACAAGATAAAAGACATTGTAAACCATCCACTATCTAAAGCAATAGCTTTTGGAATTTGTGGTGCTATTATACTACTTGATGGTCATCCATTATATTCAGGTTTATGCTTTGGTTATGGGTTCAGAGAAATACTATTAGCTTTTAAAAGTGAGTAAAAAAAAATTTAAAGATACAAAAATAGGGGCTTTCCTAAAAAACAAAGCCCCTAAAATACTTAATACTATTGGAGACGTTTTACCTGATAAAGGTGGTCTTGGAATAGTAAAAAATCTTATATCAAGTGATGATAATATAGGGCCGGAAGATAAAGAGATGGCGATGAAGTTATTAGAGCAAGATATGGTTGAGATGGAAAACGTCTCAAGAAGGTGGGAGAGTGATATGAAAAGTGATTCATGGCTTAGTAAAAACACAAGACCTATGACACTTATTTTTTTAACACTAGCAATGACGATATTTATAGTACTAGATTCTACAGTGCTATTAGAAATTAAAACAGGTTGGGTTTCATTATTAGAAGCTTTACTTATAACTGTTTATGTAGCATACTTTGGATCTAGAGGTGCAGAAAAAATTACGAAAATAAAAAAATAAAAAAATGAAAGGTGTACAAGGAAATCAAGCTGCTCAAGTAAGAATGTTTGCTCATGACGCTGTAGAAATAAAACCTAAACAGATAGATACTTCCGCAAGTGACGGTGGTTTTAGTTTTGACAACGTTGGAACTAATTACTCTATAGCAAGTGATGTAGCTACAACTGCTTCACCTTCAAGCGGTAGAAGTGGTTTAACTGTAGATATAACAACTGTTAATGTCGGTGGTGCTATTAAAGAATTTAATTTAAAATCTCTTGGAACTGGTTACCAAGTAGGAGATGTTATAACTATTACAGGTGGTGACACAAATGCTTCATTTACAATAACTAAAATAGGTATAAAAAATACAAGTGACAGAGGGGTTTGTTTATATATAGGTATTAAAATGGCATCAATAACAGTGACTATGGAAAGTGGCAATCCTGCAACATTTAAAAATATTCAAGCTGGGTCTTTCCTACCAGTTTTAGCTACAAACTTAACTGCAGCAACAAGAGACGATGCCGCTACTTTAGCGGATAATGATATAATAGCGTTATACTAAAACGTTATGAGTTATACAGGGATAGGTTCACCAATACCTAACATAGCTAGCCTACCTGGTCAAACAGGTGGAGAAGTTGAGGTAACTTTAGATTATCCATCAGCCGCTGTTTGTAATGATGATGGTATTCTTACACCTACTTTTGACCCAGCGGGAGGAGTCTTTGAAGCTACACCAACAGGATTAAACATAAACACATCAACAGGTGTTGTAACACCAACTGGTTCTACTCCTCAAGATTATACTATATCATATACTGTATCAGGTGTAGTATCATCTTTTGATTTAACTATAAATGCTGTACAACAATCTACATTTAGTTACGCTTCAAATAGTTTTCAAGATTCTGGAACTGCACTTCCAACATTAGCAGGTGGTACTACATCAGGTGGTACATTTGTAAGTTCATCACCTAGTGATTTAACTGTTAACGCTTCAACTGGTGAATTAACTTTAGCTAGTGCAACGGTAGGTGGTCCTTACACTATAACTTATACTACGCCAGGTCCTTGCGCTAGGTCTTCAACTTTCCAAATATCTATAACTGCTACGGTAAGAATAATAGCTAATAACTTTGCTTTAGATTTTAATGGTACAGATCAATATGTATCTGCTGGTAATCCAACTCAGCTTCAAATTACTAATGCTTTAACTGTATCTACTTGGTTTAAAATATTAAATAATAGTGGAAATAGAGCTTTAGTCACAAGAGATACAGGAGATACACAAAGAAACTGGTCATTATATATTACAGGCACAGGAACACTTAGACTATTGTTAAGAAACAATACAGATTCAGCTTGGAATATTGTAGTATCTTCATTAAGTTATGATGATGGGGAATGGCATCACGGGGCTTTTGTTTATACTCCATCTACTTCATTGATATTATATGTAGATGGCATTGCTGTAGATACAAATACAACAAGTATAACTCCGTCAATAAATAATTTAACAGCAGATTTTACTATTGGCGCATATAGTCCAAATCAAGGATACACAGGAGATAGGTGGACAGGCGATATAGATGAAGTAGCAGTGTGGAATAAAGCTATATCAGCCAACGCGGTGCAAGAAATTTACAATGCAACAATTAACAATCCAGGATTTACAGCAGATTTGTTTAAATTAGCAAATGAATCACAAGCTCCAGTATATTGGAATAGAATGGGTGATGATTAAAAAAAGAATATATGTCAGCAAATTATAGAAATCCTAATTTTCTTTTACCTAATGAGGTAAATATGGCTACCAACCCTGATTTGTCAGTGGATAGGCATAGCTTATATTCTACGGAGTTTGATGGAAGCAGCTATATAGATTTAGGTGATAATGACGATTTAAGTTTTGGTAATGGATCTTCTGATTCTCCTTTTACTGTTTCTGCTTGGGTATATGCAGAGGGAAGTTCAACTTTTCCATTTTTTGATAAATATCCAGATGCAGGTACTTGGTCTTTGAGAGAATATAGAATTGAGATATTTGGAACAAATAAAGCTGTTTTAATTATTTATGATGGTTCTGCTACTGCAAGGCACGAGATATATAGCGATTCATTAATAACAAGAGACCAATGGCAGCACATTACTATAACTTATGATGGAAGTGGAGGAGCAACAGCTGGAAATGGTGTTAAAATGTATATAAACGGTTCTGAATCTACTACTACTATAGTTTCATACGGAAATTATGTAGCTATGGAAAATACTACAACTCCAGTTCGTATTGGTAGAATAGTAAATACTTATGCTGATGGTAAAATAGACGAATTAGCCTTATTTAACACTGCTCTTACCCAAAGTCAAGTTCAAGCTTTAGCTGATAGTAAAAACTCTCCTGTAAATATAATGGCTTTACCTACAAAGCCTATAGCTTATTACCCATTAGGTGAACAAGCAAGGGTTGGTGGAAACTCAAATCCAAATGCTGGTAGTTCAGAGTGGCAATTCCCAAATCAAAGTATACAAAGTACAGCTGTTAATTTTGAAAACTCAGGACCATCTAGCGGTTCTCAAACAGGGGGTAGAATAGACTTAGGATCTGATATAAACTTAGGAACACAACATACTATTTCACTTTGGATTAAGCTAGATCCACCTAGTCCAGCCTCAAATAACATATTCACAATACTAGGATCTAATTATACACCTAATAAATATACTTTGTGGTTGTTTGGGCTTAGTATTTATTATAAACCAATAAACGCAGCTAATAATCAATTTGCTTTGTGGACTATTCCAAACACTAGCTCAGTTTTTGATAGTTCTTGGCACAACATAATATTAAACAGAGATGGTAGTACCTTAAGTCTTTATTTAGATAATAATCAACTAACTTTAAGTTCAAATAGTATAACAACTGGACAAGGAAGTATTGATACTATAGGTGCTAATCACCCTGGTCTACCAGCAAATTATTATCTAAATGGAAAACTCTCTAACGTTGTTGCTTGGAACTCAGATCAAACCTCAGAGAAAGATAATATATACAATAATGGCACTCCAGCTAGTTCATACACTAATACTCCTACAGCTTGGTATAAACTAAACGCTGCTAATAGTAGTTATAACACTAGTAATTCAACTTGGACTTTCACAGATTCCGCTGGATCTAATAACGGAACCAGTACAACACTACCTACTTCAGCTTTAGTGAGAAGCGACTTACAATTTGAGTCACCATACAGTAATTTTAGTTTAGATTTTGATGGAAATAGTCCTTATTTAGATTGTGGACAAGCAAGCTACTTAAATGCTACAAGCACTTTTTCTATTTCAACTTGGTTTAATACTACAACTGTACAAAACGCAGATAAATTTTTAATAGGTATAGGTAGTTCAGCTAGTGAGCTATGGGGTGTTTCGCTTTATCAAGGTGACTTAATTTTTTATGGAGGTACAAGCGCTATTTATGAAAGGTATAATGGACATGTATCTATAGATAAATGGTATCATCTAACATTGGTTTATAACGGTAACGAAGCAGTTGGAAGTAGATATAAAGTTTATTTAAACGGAGCTCTACTAGCAGATGATTTTTCTCCTGGAACTTTACCCACTGTAACACCTGTTTTTACAACTAATTTAATAATTGGTAAGGTACCTTATCTTTTGTCTAGTTACTGGAGAGGTAAAGTAGACGAAACAGCTTTATGGAACACAGCGTTGACAGCTGCACAGGTTAATCAAATATACAATAATGGTTTAGCATCTGATTTAACTTCTTTATCTCCTGTATCTTGGTGGAGACTAGGTGAAGACGCTTACTTTGTAAACAATAATATTACAATACCTAACCAAATAGCAGGTGGTTCTAGTGGAACTGGTTCTGGTACACAAACATCAATGTTAGTAGCAGATGCACCTGGAAGTTATGGATCTGGTAGTGGTGTTAACTTAGATATAGTTGATAGAATAGGTGAAGCACCTGGAACGTCACCTGTTAATGTAGCTAACTCCCAGAGCTATAATATGATCCCAGATAATCGTCATTCTTACGTACCTGGTTATGTGCCTGCACAAGTTAATAACGTAGCTAGTATGAGTTTTGATGGGGTTAATGATTATTTTAATTTAGGAAATGTTTTTGATAATGTTTTTACAAGTGATAATTGGAGTGTTTCATCTTGGATATATGCAACTGCAAATACCTCTTATGATAATTTTTTTAATAAAGGAGCAACAGTACAATTTTATCTTTTTTCAAATAAAATTCAAATTTATTTAGCACCAAGTTCGGGTGGGATTTGGCCTCTTGAATCAACGACAACTTTATCTTTAAACACTTGGTATAATATTATTTTTACAAGGTCAGGAAATGAAAACAAATTATATATAAATGGCACTTTAGACAATTCAAAAACTTCAACAGGTTCAATATCGTCTTCAACTGGTTCTTTAACAATTGGAGCTTATAGCGGGGGTACAAATTATTTTTGGGAAGGTAATATTGACGAAGTAGCTATATTCAATTACGCCCTTACACCAAGACAAATTAAAGAAGATATTTACAATGCCTCTACCACAGGTAAAACAGCAGATTTAAACAATAATAGTAACTTAACAGCCCCTGTAGCTTGGTACAGAATGGGTGATTAATATAGATATATGGCAACTAAATGGATATCACCAACGTGGCGAATGCCTGAAGAAAGTAATCAGAGTAAGTTTGAAAACTATTCTTTAGATTTTCCTGGAGCTGTATCGCAGAGAATAAGTGTAACAGCAAGTGACACCATACTACCTGATCAGTCTGACCCTAAAATGTCTATTTCAGCTTGGATATATATGGACACTAGCTCTTCAGGCATTAGTCGTACTATATTCTCTAGCGGAAAAGTTTCAAGTGGAGCAGTGGACTACACGTTTGAAGTAAACAATGGTTATTTATTTTTTAAAGTAAGAACCACTAATGTTTCTCCTCATTATGCTACAATAACTGGCGGCACTACAATAAGTTTAAATACTTGGTACCACGCTTCTGCCACTTGGGACGGGGCAAATTTAAATTTATATTTAAACAGTGTTGTAGATGCAACTCCAGTAGCAGCTACTTCTTTTTATGCTACCAGTAATTCTTCGCCAATGATTGGAGTTAGAGAAGGTGGTGGCTATTACTCTGCTTGGGCTGGAAAACTAGGACAAATTTGTTATTTTGACTACGCACTTTCTGAAACTCAAATAAACTACTTATATAACAATAATGCTGGTGGATCTACACCTAATCCACAAAACCCTATGGCTATACCAGGTAATTCACCTATAGCTTATTATGATTTAGGTGGATCAAGTACTGGACAAGCAGGTGATAATAGCGCTAGCCCAGTTGTCAACACTTTAACTGTACCAAACTCTTCAGTGCCAAGTGCAACTGTTTTTGAATTTAATGTACCAAGTGGAGGTGTTGATAGAATAACTTTAAATCAAGGAATAACGCTCACAGGAAACAAAACTTTTTCAGCTTGGATAAATTTAACTACCGCTCAAGACGCGGGTGGATTTTTATTCTTTGGTGAAGCTTCTACAAATTATTACTTGTTTATTCAAGGGGATTACATATATATAAGAGATTCAAGTGGTTTTAGTGCTGCTCAATATACACCTGGATTTTCACTAAATACTTGGTATCATATTTGTATTAGTGGAGATGGGACAAATCTAATACCATATGTAAATGGTTCACCAATTAGTGGAACATATGTGGATAGAGAAATGCAAAGTGAAAATACTATTGGATCTTACAGTAATAGTACATTTCCCTATCGTGGAGAAATGAGTAATATACAAATATGGGATACTAATTTAAGTAGTATAGATGTAACAACTCTTTATAACTACGGTGTTCCATTATTAACAGGTACACAACCACAAGCTGCTAACCTAAAAGCTTGGTATAAAATGAATAGTGATACTAGTAATTGGGATGGTAGTAATTGGGAAATAGGTAATTCTACAGCTAATTATTCTAGTGCTTTAGATTTTGATGGAACTAATGATTATATTGATTGTGGAAATGACAGTAGTTTAAATATTACAAGTAGTTTATCCGTTTCTGTATGGTTTAAAACATCTAATAATGGTCAAATGATTACGAAAGATAGTGGAGTTAATGGAACTAGGTCTTTTTCTTTTGGGATTACTTCAGGTAAAATTAACGCTACTGTTAGAGACCAAGACGGCAGTCCTTTACTTGGTGATACAACACAAACTGATTTAACTTATAATGATGGAAATTGGCATCACTCCGCATTTATATATGAACCTTCTACATCAGTTAAAGTTTATGTTGATGGTAACCTAGTTAAAACAAATACTTCTAGTATTGTTTCTAAATTAACTGACAACGCTAGTACGAAATTAACAATAGGGTCTTATCAAAACGGTGCTTTTACAGAGGATTTTAATGGTTCACTATCAAATGTATCAATTTGGAACGCAGCTTTAACTTCAGCACAGGTACAAACACTTTATAACAATGGAACACCTGAAACGTCTATTAGCCACTCACCAATATCTTGGTGGAAACTAGATAATACTACTACTGGTATTCAAGATTCTGGATCAGCTAGTAACAACGGAACTAACAATGGAGCTACACAAGTATCTTCTTTAGTTTCAACACTAAACGGTACTAGCTCAGGTATGACTACAGCAAATTTAGTTAACTCTGACCTAACTCGTAGTATTCCGTATAGTAGTTATAGTATGTATATGACTGGAAGTACTGATGATACTTATTTTGATTTAGGTACAGATATTGTTGTAGGAACAAGTGGTAATACTACTTATTCTTGGAGCATATGGGTTAAACCAGTAGACGATGGTTTTACTTCTCAAGTAGTTGTTTTTGGAGACAGTGGAGCAACTGATGATGGTAGTTTAGTTTTAGAAAGATCTGGTGGTAACTTTACTGCGTTAGTAGAGCAAACTGGAACTGAGTTAGAAAGTTCAGCTGGTGCTGTAATTAATAACGCTTGGACACATATCGCTATTGTGGTAGATTCTACAGCAAGCACTAAAAAAATGTACATAAATGGTCAAGAAGATACCGCGGTCGGAGGTACAGGTGCAGGACCTGATGGTACTATAAAAAATATAAATTCAAGCAATACTTCTAACCAATATACTGGATATGTTTCAAATTGGGCTTTTTGGACTTCTGCTTTATCAGATGATAACATATTAAGTATTTATAATAGTGGTGTTCCTAACAGTTTAACAAGTCTTTCACCAGCTCATTGGTGGAGTATGAGTGGTGATAGCTATTACAATGGAAGTGCTTGGACATGTCCAGATTTAATAGGTTCAAACAACTTAACTGGAGTTAATGATAGTGGTAAAGAGTTAATAGGTGATGGCCCAGGTTCTACATCAAATGGAGTAGCTACAGGTATGAATATACCAGGTAATTTACAAGGTAATGCACCTAACTCAACTGCAAACGCTTTTTCTGTAAATATGAACTTTGGAGATAAAACAAGTGACGTACCTGTAGTAACGTAAAAAAAATATTAAACAAGTAAATATATAAATAACAAGCAATTAATAAATAATAATTAAACAATGGCAACAACTTATGCAGTAATAAACTTAACTGACACTAATGCAATACTATTTAGTCAAGTTAATCAAAGTTCTGCGCAAACAATGCGTAGAAACGTAGCAAATACTCAAGGTTTACTGTCTTACCAAGTTGAACCTAGTTTTATTACTAATGGTTCACTAGTTCCAGTAGAGACTTTGAATCATGAACAAGCTTTAGCTTTAATGGCAACTCCAGAATGGACTCCACCAGAGCCTGAGTAAATAACAATTAAATTAAATTAAATTAAATGAAAATTAAAGAAGAACAATTAGAAAAAATTCAAGATCAACAAGCTAAAATAAATAACATATTAAACGAAGTTGGTTATCTTGAAAGTAGAAAGCATGGACTTCTTCACGACTTAGCATCTATAAACCAAGACGTTGAAGATTTTAAAATAGAGTTAGAAAAAGAGTATGGTCATATTAACATAAATGTTGAAGATGGTACTTATACTGAGGTAGAAAAAGAAGAAGTTTTAGAAAATGCCTAATGTAATTAGAAAAATTAGTATTGGTTCTGATTACAAAAACGATGCAATGCATTATTCTTTAGGTCAAGAAGTTTATGGTGGTCACACTATATGCGATATATTAAACAATGAAAGCAGTGGTGAGTATTCAATATTTATTAAAAAAAATAATGAAATATTACCTTGGAAAAGGTTTAATAGCAATATGGCGATAGCTGTAGAGTTTGACTTAAAATACTAATGAAAAGTTTATATAACTTTATTATCAAACCTTATGAAACTAGGTATGATAATGTTAGGCAAGTAGATGATAAAGAACTTATTATAAATACTGGTATTGAAGATCATAAATTTGTAAGTAAAAAAGCAGTTGTTGTTTCCACTCCAGCTGCTTTTGATACAGATATAAGATGTGGAGATACGGTATATGTTCACCATAATATTTTTAGAAGGTATTATGATATGAAAGGTAAAGAGAAAAACTCATCAACCTTTTTCAAAGATGAACTATACTTTTGCAACCTAGACCAAATATACATGTATAATCTAAATACACATTTAGACTATTGCTTTGTAAAACCTATTTTAAATAAATCAAATCTAGATACTAATAAGGAGCAAGAGCACTTTGGTATACTAAAATACTCTAATAAGTCCTTAGAACGCGTAGGATTAAAACCTGGTGACCTTGTGATATTTACGCCATATTCAGAGTTTGAATTTATTATAGAAGGCGAACGCCTTTATTGTATGAAATCTAATGATATAGCCGTAACACATGAACACGAAGGAAACGAAGAAGAAAATAATCCAAGCTGGGCAAAAGGCAGTGGAAGAGCTAATTAAAGTAGCAAAAGAAAAGATCGTGGACTCAGACGATGATGTATCAGCTGACAGACTTAAAAATGCTGCTGCCACTAAAAAGCTAGCTATATTTGATGCTTTTGAAATACTAAAAAGATTAGAAGAAGAGGAGCAAATACTAAGTGAAAAACCTAAAGACAAAAAAGAAGAAAGATCTTTTAGAGGTTTTGCAGAAGGGCGTAGCAAATGAGTTACGAACAAACACTTTGGAAGGAAGTAAAGGACGTTATAAACCCAAAATTATTATCTAAAAACAATAGGTATAAAAAATGGGAGTATGGCTATAATGCAGATTACGATTTTATAGTAATTAGTAAAACAGGTAAGATTGGACAGATCATTGAAATACAAAACCTCCGCATTGCTTTACCAACAGCAGATGAACCGTTTAAACGAAGCGAAGACAAAAAGGAACAGTACTGGGAAAAACAAGAATACCCAAAAGAATTAGCTAGAATAAAAAGCAGGTTTGATTGGGATGAATATCCTAATGACTTCAAAGAAAAATGGTACGATTACATAGATGAAGAATTTAAACGTAGGTCAAATGGTTACTGGTTTTATAATAACGGTAAACCTAATTATATCACTGGTACTCATTACATGTATTTGCAATGGTCAAAAATCGACATTGGAGCACCAGACTACAGAGAAGCAAACAGATTATTTTTCATCTTTTGGGAAGCATGCAAAGCCGATAGCAGATGTTATGGAATGTGTTACCTTAAAAACAGACGGTCTGGTTTCTCCTTTATGTCATCAGCAGAGCTTGTTAACCAGGCAACTATATCTTCAGATGCAAGATTCGGTATCCTTTCAAAATCTGGAGCAGATGCTAAAAAAATGTTCACAGACAAAGTTGTACCAATATCCGTTAACTATCCGTTTTTCTTCAAACCAATTCAAGATGGTATGGATCGTCCAAAAACCGAACTGGCGTATAGAGTCCCAGCTTCGAAGCTTACTAGGCGTAAACTAGATGATAACGTAAAGCTAGCAGATTTAAAAGGGTTAGATACTACTATTGATTGGAAAAACACAGGAGATAACTCTTATGATGGTGAAAAGCTAAAGATATTAGCACACGATGAAAGCGGTAAATGGGAAAGACCTGATAACATATTAAACAACTGGAGAGTTACAAAAACTACATTAAGACTAGGATCAAGAATCGTAGGCAAATGTATGATGGGCTCAACTTCAAACGCATTAGATAAAGGTGGAGACAACTTCAAAAAACTATACTACGCTTCAGACGTTACAAAAAGAAATAGAAACGGACAAACTTCTAGCGGACTCTATTCTCTTTTCATCCCTATGGAGTGGAACTACGAAGGATTCATGGATACTTTTGGATCACCTGTATTCTTTACGCCAAAAAATAAAACAATCGGAAAAGACAATATCCCAATTACAATCGGAGTAATTGAACACTGGGATAATGAAGTAGATGGATTAAAGCAAGATCAAGACGGATTAAACGAATACTATAGACAGTTTCCAAGAACAGAGCAACACGCTTTTAGAGATGAAACTAAAAACAGTTTATTTAATCTTACTAGAATATACGAGCAGATAGATTATAATCAAGAGATGAGTAACAATAAAAATGTTACTAGAGGTAGTTTTAGTTGGGGTAATGGTATAAAAGATTCAAGGGTTACTTTTACACCAAACAAAGATGGAAGGTTTTTAATATCGTGGGTGCCACCTAAAAACTTACAAAACCGAGTGATAATAAATAATGGAGTTAAATCACCTGGTAATGAACACGTTGGCGCTTTTGGTTGTGATAGTTATGATATATCCGGTACGGTTGATGGTAAGGGTTCTAATGGAGCTTTGCATGGTTTAACTAAGTTTTCAATGGAAGATGCTCCAGCTAACCATTTCTTTTTAGAATATATATCAAGACCACAAACGGCTGAAATATTCTTTGAAGATGTTTTAATGGCTTGTATATTTTACGGTATGCCAATACTTGCTGAGAACAATAAACCTAGATTATTATACTACTTCAAAAGAAGAGGTTATAGAGGTTTTTCAATGAATCGTCCTGATAAAGTATTTAATAAGTTATCACCAACTGAAAGAGAAATAGGTGGTATACCTAACACAAGTGAAGATATTAAGCAAGCACACGCTGCTGCAATAGAAAGTTATATAGAAACTTACGTCGGTAACTTAGAGAACGAAGTAGGTGATATGTATTTTCAAAAGACATTAGAAGACTGGTCAAGATTTAATATTAACAACAGAACTAAACACGATGCCTCTATCAGTTCTGGTTTAGCTATCATGGCTTGCAATAAAAATCGATACGTTCCAGTTGCAAAAAGACAAACAAAGTCATTGTACTTAGGTATTAAAAAATATGATAACAGTGGTTATATTTCAAAAATAAATAAATGATAAATACTAATTATAACAGTTCATTTCCTGATCAAATAGTTCCCGATGCAGAGAAAGCTACCTTAGACTATGGTCTGCAAGTAGGTAGAGCTATTGAAGGTGAGTGGTTTAGAAATGATAGAGGGACTTATGATAGATTTAATACTAATTATAATAAATTTCATAGACTTAGGTTATATGCTAGGGGTGAACAATCTGTACAAAAGTATAAAGATGAGCTTTCGATTAATGGTGATTTATCTTATTTAAATTTAGACTGGAAGCCAGTACCTGTCATACCTAAGTTTGTAGATATATTAGTTAATGGTATGTCGCAAAGATCTTACGATATAAAGGCTTATGCTCAAGATCCTGAGTCTATAATGAAAAGAACTAGGTATGCTGAAGCTCTACACAGGGACATGATGCAGAAAGATTTAATAAACCAAGTTAAAGAACTAACTGGTTTAGATGTTTCTAAAAGTCAAGGTAAAGGATTAGAGCTTGAGAACGAAGAAGATTTACAGTTGCATATGCAAATGGATTATAAAGAATCTATTGAAGTAGCTGAAGAAGAGGTTATAAATCAAGTATTAGATTATAATAGATACGATTTAACTAGAAGAAGAATTAATTATGATCTAGCTGTTTTAGGTATAGCCGCTGTTAAAACTAGGTTTAATAGATCAAATGGTGTTAAGGTTGATTACGTAGACCCAGCTAATTTAGTTTATTCATATACTGAAGATCCTAATTTTGATGATATATATTATGTAGGTGAAGTAAAACCTATAAGTATACCTGAGCTTAAAAAACAATTCCCATATCTAACTGCAGCTGATATGGAAGAGATACAAAAGTATCCAGGTAATCAAAACTATACTAGAAACTGGAGTGGTAGATATGATGATCAAACAGTTCAAGTACTTTACTTTGAATACAAAACTTACACTAACCAAGTATTTAAAATAAAACAAACAGCGTCAGGACTTGAAAAAGCGTTAGAAAAGCAAGATACTTTTATAGAAGCACCTGAAAACGAAAGCTTTAAAAAAGCTTATAGATCTATAGAAGTATTATATAGTGGTGCTAAAATATTGGGTCACAACAAAATGTTAAAGTGGGAAGTAGCTGAAAACATGACAAGACCTAATGCTGATACTACTAGAGTTAATATGAGTTATAACATCGTAGCTCCTAGAATATACAAAGGTCGCATAGAATCAATTGTAAGCAGGGTTACTAGCTTTGCTGACATGATACAGATAACACATTTAAAACTTCAACAGGTAATGTCTAGGATGGTACCTGATGGAGTCTATATGGATATAGATGGTTTAGCAGAAGTAGATTTAGGTAATGGAACTAATTATAATCCAGCTGAAGCTTTAAACATGTACTTCCAAACTGGTTCTGTAGTAGGTAGATCTATGACACAAGATGGTACTATGAACCCAGGTAAAATGCCTATACAAGAGTTAAACTCTTCAAATGGTATGGGTAAAATACAATCTCTTATTCAGACTTATGAGTATTATCTTAAAATGATAAGAGACGTGACGGGGTTAAATGAAGCTAGAGATGGTAGTAATCCTGATAAGTTTGCTTTAGTAGGTTTACAAAAACTTGCTGCTGCTAATTCAAACACAGCTACTAGACACATACTACAGTCAAGTTTGTATTTAACACTGAAAACATGTGAGAATATATCTTTAAGAGTGGCCGATGCTTTAATGTTCCCTATGACAAGACAATCGTTAATGTCTAGTATATCAAGATATAACGTAGGCACATTAGAAGACCTAGCTGATCTCAACATGCATGACTTTGGTATATTTCTACAACTAGAACCAGATGAAGAGGAAAAGCAATTACTAGAACAAAACATACAAGTAGCTTTACAAAGTGGTCAGATAGATTTAGAAGACGCTATAGATATTAGAGAGGTTAACAATTTAAAGTTAGCTAATCAAATGCTTAAAAAGCGTAGAAAAAACAAACAAATAAGAGAGCAGCAAGCACAACAGGCTAATATACATGCTCAAGCAGCTGCAAACGCACAACTAGCTCAACAAACAGCATTGGCTGAAACTCAAAAGCAACAAGTATTAACTGAACAGAAAGTTCAACTAGAAAAAGCTAAGAGTGATTTTGATATGGCTAAGATGGAAAGAGAAGCTCAAATTAAGCAACAGTTGATGGAGCAAGAGTTTAACTACAGCATACAATTAACTAGAGCTCAAGGAGAGGCTAAAAAGCAAACCGAAGAGTTTAAAGAAGATCGTAAAGACGAAAGAACTAAAATACAAGCGACACAACAATCAGAGTTGATAGATCAAAGAAAAAATGATTTATTACCTAAAAACTTTGAATCCGCCGGTAATGATACATTAGGCGGGTTTGGACTAGAGCAATTTGGCCCTAGATAATTATTAACTATTATATTATATTATGTCAGAAACAGTCAAACAAGAAGGTGACTTTAAAATTAAAAAGAAACCTGGTAGACCTAGAAAATTAACTAAAAAAGATGAAACTTTAAAAGTAGATTTATCTAAAAAAGAAGAGGATAAAAAAGAAGAAGATGCCGTTCAAGAGCAAACAACAGATGAAGTACTTGTTCGCGACGAATCCCCAGTTAGCGAAGAAGTTTCTAAAGAAAACATCAAAGAAACAACTGAAGAACCTACCGAAGATAAAAAAGAAGAAGTAGTATCTCCAATACAAGAGATAACTGAAGAAGAGGAAAAGGTTGAAGAAGTAGTTAAAGAAGAACCAGTGGTTGAAGCGAAACAACCTGAAGTTAACTTACCAGAAAATGTAGAAAAGCTGGTTAAGTTTATGGAAGAAACTGGTGGAACGGTAGAAGACTATGTTAGATTAAACGCTGACTACTCCAATGTAGATAACGATACGTTATTAAAAGAATATTATAAACAGACAAAACCTCATTTAGATATGGAGGAGATTAACTTCTTATTAGAAGATAATTTTTCATATGATGAGGAGTTGGATGAAGAGCGAGACATAAGAAAGAAAAAACTTGCTCGTAAAGAAGAAATTGCAAAAGCCAAAAGCTTTTTAGAGGAAACAAAGAGTAAATATTACGATGAGATCAAGTTGAGACCAGGCGTAACTCAAGACCAACAAAAAGCTATGGATTTTTTCAATAGATATAACGAAGAACAAAAAACGGTTCAAGCGCAACATGATAAGTTTAAGTCTAGTACTAAAAACTTTTTTAACCAAGAATTCAAAGGTTTTGATTTCAGTGTTGGTGAAAAGAAGTTTAGGTATGGAGTTAGTAATACTGAAGATGTTGCAAATAGTCAATCAGATCTTACAAACCTAATCGGGAAGTTCTTAGATAACAAAGGTGAAGTAAAAGATTTTAAGGGCTATCATAAAGCCATATACGCGGCACAGAACGCTGATACTATAGCTAATCATTTTTATGAGCAAGGCAAAGCCGATGCTGTTAAAGATATGATGGCTAAATCTAAAAACATAAGTAACGAACCAAGGACTACGTCTAATGGTGAAGTATTTATTAATGGGATGAAAGTAAGAGCGATTTCTGGAGTTGATAGTTCTAAGTTAAAACTAAGAATAAACAAAAAATAAAACTTAAAATTAATAATTATGGCACTAGACGCAAGTAAGGCCCCGGGATTACTCCCACAT
>WLWF01000855.1_pt1 | contig 27905 bp, 21 predicted proteins | sample 6718331 | NCBI WGS metagenome assembly WLWF01 (sample SAMN12718692, study PRJNA515312) | sponge metagenome | isolation source: marine sponge | host: Mycale hentscheli | place: New Zealand: South Island, Marlborough, Capsize Point | collected 2003-05-01
TTCAAACCATACTTTGTAGGTTATAATTTTAAAAAAAAATTGAATTAAAATTGAAATAAGTTGTCAAATTATAACAATTACGAAAAAATTAAATATGAACACGAATACAATAATAGCAGCTAGCAACTTTCCATTATGTGATGACTTATTTAGACATATTTTATCATATTTGTCACCGCAAGAAAGACAGAAGATTGTCTTATTGATTAAATATGGTAAATGTTATTCACGGATACACGTAGCAGTATGTAAAAACATTTATTTAAACCATCATTTTATAGCTGGTTCTACTTACAAAAGGTATGAACGGATATCTTACTATGACAAAAATCTAAATTTTATTAAAGATAAATATGTAGTACAACCGCGTTATACACGAATGATTGTCAAACGAACAAAATGCTTTGTAACTATTCAATATCAAAATAAAAATAAACGATATAAAATAAGAAAGACATACAGAGAACATACAGATAATAATGACTATCCACATCAATATCGTAATGACTTTACACGATTTGTTGGTAATATATTTAGATTACAAAAGTATCGTAGTATTCAACGTCAAATATCATTACAAGTCAATACATAAAAAAATTAATATGAAGACAGGAGATAGCTTTTTTTACAATTGTGGGCTTCAAAGCAAATTGTAGGTTTCAAAGCAAAATTGTAGGTTATAAATTATACTTTGTGGGTTACAATTAAAATAAAAAATTGATTTAAAAGTTACACATATGGGTATATTAAAATATGAAGTCAAACAGCAATACACCAAAACCAAATCCAGTATGGAAAGAACCAGCTAAGAAACAAGAAAGTATAACTAATGTTACAACTGGATTCAAAGAAAAAATTACACACAATATTACTCCTAAAAATTATAATGTTGTATCTACACGTGTTCAATATGCTGATACAGGTGATACAACAGGAATAAATGATACAATCAAACTATATTTAAAGACTAAACCAGCTGGAGTATCTCGCAGAAAATTCAATTGGAACAGAGGTGGTATCTATTGGTATAACTGTGAATGTGGCAAATCATCAGGTGATAAAGGTAGTGTAAAAGCCAGAGATTTATGGGTAAGATTACACAAAAAAAATTGTGTATCACATAATAAAAATGTGGGTTCTAAATAAAAATGTGGGCTTCAAAGCAAAATTGTAGGTTATAAACTAAAATTGTAGGTTATAAATTATACTTTGTATGTTATAATTCAAATAAAAAAATTGATTTAAAATTGAACTAAGTTGGCAAATTAACAACAATCACGAAAAACATATAAAATATGAACACACAATCTTCAACATCCAAACAATATATGGCTAATGCTATGTCTAGAATAATAAACGCACCTTCTATTGAGAAAGAGCACCAATTGGTCTTTAATGATACAAATATTATTTATAAAATTTATGATAGAAATAAATATATGCGAGCATTCTTTGATACTATTAAAAGAACACCAAGTGGAACTTGTGTTGCTGAAAGCTATGTTCATTATTATCATATGATGAAAAAAGGTTATCAACCAAAAATATATAAAGCTCAATTTTGGAATGCTAAACTTAATATATATATATTTCATCAATTTCTTGTTATTAAAATTGATGAAAAATTGTATCTTGAATGTCACAGCAACGGATTACACGAACGAATGCCGTTTGACTATTGGTTTAAGTCTCAAAATAAAATTATAAATATGAAAGAAGTAATAGTAAATTTAAAAAAAGTAAAGAAGTTAAACTAATTCAAAAAATAAAAAAAATAAAAATGAAGACTGGAGATAGCTTTTTTTACAATTGTGGGCTTCAAAGTAAAATTGTAGGTTATAAACTAAAATTGTAGGTTATAAACTATACTTTGTAGGTTATAATTTTAAAAAAAAAATTGATTTAAAATTGAACTAAGTTGGCAAATTAACAATCACGAAAAACATATAAAATATGACAGGCTACATTAATAAATCAAAAACAAACTGTTGGGGCACACCTGACCACATTATGGATAAATACAAGGATTACTATGACCCTTGTCCATTTCCAAGACCAGAAGGATACGATGGATTAAAAATAGATTGGTTACAACAGCAGAAGGTATATGTAAATCCTCCATATTCTAATATTAAAGAGTGGGCAAAAAAATGTTATGATACATTCAAAGAAGCACAGGAAAAAAATGTAAATTTGGATATTGTGATGCTTATACCAGCACGAACTGACACTAAATATTTTCACGATTATATATACAAAATTGCGGATATAGAATTTCTAAAAGGTCGCCTAAAATTCAAGGATTTAACAGGCGTATCTAAGAAGCCAACATCAGCACCATTTCCTAGTATGATATGTAAGTATTCTTATGTTAAAAAAAATCCTTTTCCATATGTCCTAGTATAATATGTAAGTATTCTTATGATAAAAAATAAAAAAAATTAAAAAATAAAAATGAAGAGTGGAGAGAGCTTTTTTTTAATGATACATACGTGCTAATTATAAATTGTAGGTTCTAAAATCAATAGATTTTCTTTGTATGTTCAACAAAATGTTAAGAAATAATATAATATAAATAATAGTTAAACAATAAAAAATAATGTTCTACATACAAAGCACATATCGTAACAAAATAATTTAATTAATTAAAAAAGATAGTTTAAAGAATAATCTTTTTTAATATATATGAGTGAAATTTTAGCAAACTCAACCAGCTATTTTGACAATAGCGAAAGCGACGAGGAATGTGAGAGCATTTCTCGTATTGTTCCCTTAACAATTGAAACAACTAATTGTTATCTTAAGTCCAACACCTACAAAGAATATATTGATATTGGAAAAGTAAAAGCATTAATAGAGTCAAATGATATATGTGATGTATGGAAAGATTATAATGGATTCAGTCACGATGATAAAAAAACATTACAGAAAATACTGAATAATGTGGATGATAGTGGGGATATACCTGAGATAGATGTTACCTATCGTAGCAATACAAAATGGGGCAGAATATACCCTAAAGGATTGATAAGTCTTGGAAGTATGGAGAGAGGCATCCGGCATTATCTTGCTAGTGAATATTACTATGATGTAGATATTGTTAATTGTCATTTGGAGTTGCTACGGTGTTTATGCGAGGAGTGGAATATTCCCCATAAAAGGCTGAAGAGTTACTGTAAAAATCGTGATAAAATAATAGAGGAATATAAAAAAAAATATGGTTTCACTCGTTCTCAAACTAAAACATTATTTATATCGTTAATAAATGGTGGTAAAACTACACCACATTTTAGAGGAATCAACAAAGAACATATAGATGCGTTAAAATTTCAGCTGGAAATGAAGAATATATCAAAGCATATCATTAAAAAGATACCAAAACAATTGAGGAAGAAGTTGCTGGCTGGCGGACAGACGTGGAACACAAACGGACGATTGATGGCTCGTTATCTTCAAATGTATGAACAGCAAATATTACAACTTGTATTTTCAAATTTAAAAGATGATGATAAAATTAATGATAAAAACAATTGCTCGTTATGCCACGATGGATTATTGGTCCCAAAGGCTTCATTTGATAGTGAAGAAGCTTGTCAAACGTATTTAATGAATGTTATCAATCCTATTGTCAAAGAAGAGACGGGATTTTCTATACGATTTATAGTAAAAGAAATGAATGAACCATTTGTGCGAAGGGATACAAAGAAAACCATAGAGAAGGAATTAGTCAAACAAAATATAAGTACAACTGTTGTGAAAGAAGAAGAAGACCCATACAAAGCAAAATATGGAATAAGCAAATATGTAGTTCCTGATACTAACGATTATGATTTGGGAAAATTGTTCTATGAGAAACAGGCAGATAAATACACATTTTCCACAGGGTCAAATGGTAAGCGAGTTGGATATAAGTTCAACAAGAATGGGTTGTACAGAGAAATATCAAATGAATGTTTCACAAATGAAGTGGTGGAATATTTTCGCGAATTGGTAGATAATATGAAGGAGAAAATTCGTAATGCGCCTGTAGATGAACCAGCAATAGGACCATTAATGATAGTTAGTAAAATAGACAATTCCGCAAAAAATCGCAATATTGTTACTCGTATTATTGAACGATTGACAGACGATAATTTTGAGAAGTTGCTGGACACAGACAAGACATTATTAGGATTTAATAATGGAGTGTATGATTTAAAAACACACGCATTTAGAGCAGCACGCAAAGAAGATTATGTGTTTATGACTTGTGGATACGATTATCAAGAGGCAGACCCTAACATAGTAAAAGAAGTAGAGGAGTTTATTCAAGAAATGTTTCCTAAGCCAGAAGATGCTAAGGAATTTTTAATAATTTTATCGCGGTCATTAGAAGGAATCAATTATGAAGAAATAGGTGTATTTTGTATAGGAGGAGGAGGTAACGGAAAAGGTTTGTTGTTTGGAGATTGTATCAAAGGTGCGTTGGGTGATTACTATGCTACGTTGGACGGTTCCTATTTTACTGAGCATAAGACAGACACTCGTAATCCTGCTCTATATTCCGCACGCAAAGCACGGCTGCTTAATGTGACAGAACCACAGAAACAAAAAAAAGTTCTTACTGATACATTCAAGGCATCAACAGGGCGTGATGAAATTATGGTGAGAACCAATTATCAAAAAAAAGATACAGCTATGGTGTTTCCTCCGCTATTTTTCCAAAGCAATCATTTTATTCGTCTAGAGAGTGATACAGAAGGAAATAGTGTCAAACGACGTTTGCGTAGTGTGTTATTTCCATACACATTTGTGCCAGAAAAAGAACTGAAAAGAATGAAAAATAATAAAGAAGATATAAGTAATTTTAGAATTCAAAATAGCAAATTAAAGATATTAATGAAAAATCCTGACTATAAGCGGGCTATGATGAAATTATTGCTAGACCACTACAAAGAATACAAAAAAAGACAAGGTAAAGATGACCCTGGAGTTCAAATGACTGACTTTATGAAAGAATCTACTGATACATATTTTAAAAATATTAGTGATGAGAAAGAATGGTTCTACGATAATATTGAGAAAAATGGCAATCAAAATATTTTGGTTTCCTCATTATTTGAAAAGTATAGGCAAGATGAAAAAAGCAGCCGAAATTTGACGTGGTTTAGAAACAAGATAAAAGAATTTGGTTACACATATAAGACGCGAGTGGTAGGAACAAATATTCATACCAATCAAAAAAAACAAGGAGCGTGTGTAATGAATGTAACATATGTGGGTGAAACAATTGAAAATAATACATTTAACTGGCTGAATGAAGACTAATTATTCAAAGCGAATCAATATCTTCTTCTCCTCCTCTTTAAGTTGTTTTAACTTATCATTTAAAATTGTTTTATGTTCGCCATTTCCTATGGTTATTGTAGGCGGTGTTTTGGGCTTTACTTTTATAAAGTAGTCAAATAGCTTTGAGCCTCGACTTTCACTAGTCAATTTGTAAAACGTATCTGGTTCATATTTAGACAATTTTGTCACTATGTAATCTGGCTTTTGTTGTCCTGGTTCTACTTTGGTCTTTTTCTTACCTTTTTTGAAGTAATATGCTGTGGTATAATTCCAATCGTCGTCAGTATATAAATGACAGTATTGCTTTATAATGTTGTCAGGAATATAGTAATTTTGCCCTAAATGATTTAATATTGGCATATATAAATAGTGAATATTATTTTATTATCTCATCATATAACAAAATAAATGGATACGGATTTGAACATATATCCTGTAAAAGACGAAGGAGAAGAGAAAAAACCACAACGAGAACTACACCCAAACTTGCCTAATGTTTATAAAGCACAGGCTATGTTGTTGGTAGCACCATTACGAGGTGGTAAAGGTGTGCTGATTCAAAATTTACTTCATAGGTTTTACAAAGACTTGTTCGCAAATGTGGATATAATCAGTCCAACAGCTGCTAGTGATGCCACCAACAGATATACTTATGAATTGTATAAAAGTTCCACTCATCTTGAATATGATGATTCTATCATACAGGGTCTAATTGATAGACAGGAAGATTTGATGAAGGCCGGATTAAATTCATCATATTCGTTAATTCTTGATGATATACTGGGAATGCTTCCAGCTGGTCGCGCTCGTAAAGGCAATCTAGTGACATATTTTTTAACTCGTTTTCGCCATTATGTGACCAAACCGGACGCGTGCTTATTTGTGTTTTCCACCCAGAAGTTTAGAGAAACCCATCCTGTTATTAGAGCCCAAACAACAGCAGTAATGATTAGTAGCAAACTTCGTAATCAAAAAGAGATTGAGGCGTTGATTGAGGAATATGCGGATATGTATGGTGGCGCAAGTAATTTTATGAAGATGTTTAACTATGTGAAGAAGGAAAAGTGGGCGTGGTTGTATTTAGCATTAGATACTGGTATGGCATATAAGAACTTCACGGAGTTGTTACACGATGGTGATAATTTAATAAAGGCAAATGGAGAGAATGGAATGTTGGAAAAGGATGAAGAAGAATTATAATGTTTGAGTATGATATAGATGTATGGAGTTAGTAATAGTAATGTAGGTGCTTTTGCGGCAGATGTGGCAAGCAGACATCAGCGATATCAGGATGCGCGTCAAGCACAGACCCAGCAAAATATATTAAAGAAGGGCAACTTGCTTAGTCAAGCAGGATTTAAACAATTGAGTGGAAGTGCTGAAAAGCACGCAGGATTTGAAGAAACGGGAATGTCCAGTTTAGACGGTGGCGGCACTTTTGGCACGGTCAAGGTTGTTGGAAAAGGTTTAAAAAAAGTAGCTTCACGATTGAGAGACTATCGGGCAGGAGCCAATCGAGTAGCGCCTGAGCAAGGAGAGGAACCTCAAGGAAGCGAATTAGAAATGGATACAACTGGTGTAACAAGAAGGGGTGGTAGTGGTGATTTATTTGAGAATCCATTAGAGAATGACACGATGCCCACATTAGGCAGACAAGGTGGCTCTTTACCTGCTGATTACGGTGATGCTCCTATGGGAAGTTTGAACGCTAGTGAAGGTTCAACTGGTATAGCAGATTTAGGTGAAAGTTTTGGATTGGATACAGCTTTAGAAGGTGTGGGTGGATTATTGGAAGCAGCAGCAGGTCCATTAGGACTTGTAATGGGAGGCTATGCGCTTTATTCAGGAATTCGTGATTTAATAGAAGGTGGAGAAAAAGAAAAACAAGGTGAAAATATTGATAAGCAAGCAAAAGCGATGGTTACAGCCGCAAAACCTCAAATGGAAAATGTGATGGACAGATATGTAGCACCTGTTAGTTCTGCTATTTAATTTAGCATTTTTTTAAACATTTTGTATAATTTTTTTATTTAGTTATATAAAATGAACAACATTAATACTAAAGATGTTAGTATCACCACGGACAGACAGATAGACTATATTGCTGAAAATGTTGCGAACGTAACCATTTCTCCAAGCGAAGTCCCTATGATACACGGGAAGGAAACGTTCCTTCGTTTTAACGTAAAATTAGAGGGTATTGCCAAAGCGATGTTAGACGATGCTGCTGGTGGAGTATCTGTTTTAGAGAGGGTGGAAATATGGGATGGTAATCAGCAAGCTTTGATTGAGAATGTTAGAGACTACGCACAGCTTGCTGCTACACGCCATCACTATGAGAACACGTCATCTATGGATGCGATGGGAGAAATTTTAGAGGGATATTCACCAAATGATAGTTTAGATTCCATATACTTCGATATGCCAACATCAAGTAGCGAGATGGGTCAAACGTTATTTAAGAAAGTGGAGATTGTTGTTCCACTTAGAATGACCTCCACACTTTACCAGAAGGTCTTCCCAGTCGTGGCTACTCGCGGACTGATTGTGCGACTATATTTCGCCCGGGATGTTAAAGCTATTAGATGTTACACAGCAACAGGATTTAGTAATGCTGCTAATCAAGCCTTTGCTTTAGAAACTGCCGTAGCTGCCGCACCAACTACACAAATAAAACTATCTAAATTAGGCACTACACCTGCTGGACAAATCCGTGCTTTAGCTAATGGAAGTAATGTGCCATACGTTGTAGGGACAAATATTGTGTTTGAAAATACTGCTGGTAATTTAGAAACTGCTGGTGTTGTAACAGCTATGTCGCAAGATATTTCAAGTGTTATTTTGACCGTTGCGAGTTTTACTCCAGCTGTAGCTGCTAATGCGAATGCCAAGGTATGGGCAACCACGACAAATTTTGACGTGAAATACACCGTGTCCAATATGGAGCTTATTGCGAATGTTGTCGAACCTCAAAAAGGATACTATAATTCTTTAATGAAGAAAATGAAAAGCGATGGTGGGGTGGTGATTGATTACAATAGTTGGTCGCAAAAGCTGAATAATGTGAATTCAAATGAAAGCACTACTTCTGTGCTGATTGATTGTGTGGAGTCGCGGGGTTGTAGTATTGTGAATAACTTCTATGACCCCAACTATTCATTTAGTAAAAATGACTTGAAACCAATTATAGACAACCTTCAAAACTACCAGTTCTTATTGAATAATGTTCTTACACCCAACAGAAAGGTGGATACGAGCCGCTTTAGCACTACGGCGTTGGATTGGAATGCGGTATGTTTAGGTGAAACCACTAAGGCTTTGAGACGTTGTTTTCCAGTTAGAACAGAGTGTGAGAATGGGAAACACTTTACAATAGGTCGAGAAACAGCCAAACAAAACTACTCGTCCAACTTAAGAGATAATGACGTCCGTCTCAATTTGTTCTTTTTGAATCCAGCGGTAAATAAAATGTTGAGTAGCAACATTTATCATACCCGTCGTTTGACTATCACCGATAATAATATTAAAGTAGATTTCTAATTTAATTTAGCAGATTTTTTTAATCTATACATTAAGTAAATGTCAATTTCAGCTATACACAAGTTTGAGATAAACCCGATTCAACGTCCGGTAGCTTCAGGCGGAAATCCAGCCAGTTTCTCGACAAAGGGGGGTGGTAACGTTTTAACTTTTTCGTTGGGTGCGACAGAGCAATATTTATTACCCAAGTCCTGTCATCTCAATATGCGAGTTCGTTTAAGAAACGGTGATGGCAGCAGACCAGCTAATGTTCCTGCTCAAGCCATCACAGTAGATTCACGCATTTCCACCATATCCCTTATAGACCGTATTATGATAAATACCAAAGACAATAGAAATTTAGAGACTGCTCGCTTTATGGGTCGTTTAGCAAGTGCGGTGCTACCTGCTACGAAGTCGTTTGACGATTATACAACCTATCTATCCAATTTATATGGCTCAGTAGCCAACTCAAAAGCACAAGACAGAATGGCTAATCAAGATTTGTTGGTGTCACACCCGTTGTCTATGTTGGGAACATTTAGCGGCGAGCCCATTCCACTTTCTGCTGTTAATGGCATTAATGGAATTGAAATAACTGTTTATTTGAATAGTAACCCATCGTGTCTATTTGGAACGTCTGCGTCAGCGAATGGTGGTGCTTATTTTGAAATCTTAGAATGTAGTCTTAATGGCACTTTAGCAAATGTTGCTTCAGGTGCTTTGCCAAAAATCGATGGTTGGTCCTTTACTAATTACCAAGGATTCTATAACACGATGACACAGAAAGACGAGACGCTTGCTATTAACGCTGCTCTTAAAGGTGTCGTCTCCCAATTCTCTAATGTTGTTCCAACTGCTATGTTGTCCAACTATAGCGAAAACGAATACAAAACGCCACCACTTCAAAATTTAAATCCCGGTGGAACAGCATATGATGTTATAGCACCCGTAAGAAATTACGACGTGTTGAAGAACGGAGTCAAATACCCATTACAATTTAGCCAAAATGCGAACAATATTATTTCACAAAATGCCGCTGGTTCATACGCAGATTCGGGTTACTTTGCGGAGAGACAGCGATATTTCCTAGACGCGATTAAGCGGTTGAACGTGTTGAACAATTCGTTGGCAAGTCCTATGACCGAAGCGTTATCGTCCGCTGACCCTGCTGACAAAATCAATTACCAGAATTATAACGATACGGTGTGGGGTTTAGGAACAACGTATGACCCCCTCAACGTTGGAGCTACTGCCGACTTTTCACAACAGCCTTTTAGCCATCGTATCCGGTCGCTGTTAGACGGTCGTGGTAACATTAGCATTTACACCTTCTTCTATCACAAAAACCGATTGATGATTAACCGAAACAGTATGCCAGCCGTTGCCAATTAACTTTAGTGTAAAAATATGATTGTAATAAATGAATCATATTTTTCTCTTGTTTAAGTATAATGTCAAGTTTAAGTAATTTGCTACGAGTCGGTAAAAAAGCCGAAGGTTTAGGCAGTCAAAGAATCGAGACGCGCCGTATAGACCCTGCTCAATTCTCGCAACAGTCCGCAAGGTGGTTGCTACCAACAAGCGGGATTATGGATAATAATGGTTACATATGCCTGAGTATGACTGGTGCTAATGCCAATCAAAATTTACCGCTATATGCGGGCATTAACGCTGTTGTGGCAACAGCCACTCTGTTTGACGGAAATGAAATTATTGCTCAAACTGATTATGCCAATCATAGAACTACGTTAAACAGTTGGTTTGGTGACCCATCTGTAAGAAAACAAGTGAATATTACGAGAACCGGAGCTATGATGGATTTTATGGTAGCCGATGTTTCAGGTCAATATTCGTTAGACAAGAAAATTGTTGGTTTGGATTATGCTGCTGCTACTGGAGATTTAAGAATCAATAGCGCATTTCGTTTAGGAACAACAGAGGCAGACACACCAGAATGGAGATTGTATCTCAATCAAATGTTTCCATTTTTAAAATTTTTACAATTGCCTGTTGGACTTATTGATAGCCAGCTTGCTTTAGAAATCCAATTTGCCCCTGATTTGATTGGTAATAGAACGGTAGCCAAAGTTGCCCCAAATACTTGGGCGCAGGGAAATACCATATTGGAAAGCAAGTGTGAGCTTGTGGTGGATTTATTGTATTGGGAGCCGCTTACCCCAAATGAACCAAGTGTGATGGAACAATTACAGGCAGAAATGGATAAAGGTCTCAGTCTAACATTTGAGGATACTATTGCTTTTGAAACACAGATTCCAGATGTAAGTGGCCAAGTGGTAAATGGTCAAGCATTAACAAGAACATTAACGGTTCAATCTGGTTTTGCGGGACAAGTGCTTCGCCGATTGCTTATTGCTACACCTAAGCAGCCCGTGTTTAGTAGTGTTCCGGGTGACCAAAAAGCCGGTAATCAAATCTGTGGTAATTATTTCAGTCAAAGCAGTCAAGGTAATACAGAACTACAGGTCTTTATTAACGCCATACCGGTATTTTCTAGACCGCTGAACAGCGACAACAAGATTTATAGTGAGCTCAGTCAAGTGTGGGGAAAAACGGACGGAACGCCTATGTATCTAAAAGCAAATTGTGGTATGACTAGTTGGAACGGTCAGGTATTTGATACTGGAGTAAATAAATACAACAAGAACATTAACCAAGACTTTGGTTCGGCTACAACCTTCGAAACTCATTCTCAAAAATTATTAGATTCTACCGCAGCATATTTGGGCGTGCCACTTATGTTAAATTACGATGGAAGCGTTAAAGGAAATGGCGTAGTAGTGAATAATCAGCCAGTCAAGATTCAGCTAACGCGGGATAGGACGATAGAACAAAAAGAGGCTTACTCAGTCATTTGCTTTGGTGACGTTGAACGCCATATGAAGATACTTGGGCGAAAGCTTTATGTAAGCGGAAGCTCGTAATTTACATAATTATATTTACTATATTTTACTAACTATAATTATGTGCTCGTTTTTTAAACCACGGATATTGTTTTATCTCGTCTGTCACAAATTCATCCCACAATTGACGAGCTTCATTTTTCCAATAATCCTTTTCTTTTTCTTTTTCTCTAAGTCGTCTTTTCAATAAAACAATTTGTTGTAAGTATCTATTATTTTCAATTTTTAAATCTCGCATTTTATCCTTTGGAGGTTCTTGACGCAATAACGTGGTGAAAGCACCGGGACGACGGCATTTTGGGCATTTATCACCATAATGTTCTTTTATTTTAGGAGCACATTTTTTATGAAATATATGACCACAAGCCAACGCAAAAATATCATTCTTATACATAGGATATTGGCAAATTGAGCAATCTCCATAAGACTTACCAGACGGTTTCTTATTATCCTCCCATATATTACATTTTTTGTTGAAGCATGCGGACAGTTTATCATCATCTGATCTACTTGGCGATGCATTTATTCTTTGTTCTTGAAGACGACCAGACATCCTTCTATATGTGGGACTTCTAGATGGCGTAGGAGCGATACTATATTGTTCGTCGTAATGAGGCGTATTATCGCGAGGTGGAGTAACAGGAGCAGGTATTTTGCTATCTTCGCTTTCTTCTTTTTTTTTTGGTTTGGCTTTCTTCCTCATGGAGCACGTGCGTTTATTATGGTCTATGCTTCCACAAATAGAGCATTTTCCACGCGTTCCTTTTGGACGCCCTCTTCGTTTTTGTACAACCACCAAGCTTGCCATCGTAAATATATTGATGAGAAATAAAATAAATATTTATTACAATTTTATTGATATATACACGTTTGTTCAAAAAAGTGGTTGTAAAACTTATACTCTGTGGAAGGGATTTGTTGATAAAATATTATTTATATTATTCATCTATTTTTCATAATAATTATTATTTTCCATTTTTCCATTATTTTTTTTCATCATCATTTTCATCATCCATTATTAATATTTTTTCTCCAAAAAAAAACACGCGCATCAAATTTTCTTTTACAGGCATATAGCAGCCAATCGCCTGACAGCCAACAATTTCGTCATAGGCATCAATTTTAATACTCTATAAACTCTACTAATTCTGCTGTTGGTCCAAAATGGTGGGAAAATCTACTGTGTTTTATGCTTGCTAATAAAAATAAAAAATGAATCTTCCCTACGTGTAACCTCTTTTCCTATGGGAATAGCACTACGCCAATAATTATAAATACCTTTGTTTTTGAAAACAAAAATCAAAAAAACATAGAACATACATATGCTAGACCTATACGCCAAAGACACGACAGTCAAAACAAGGAAAGTATTTATACAAAAATCAAACAAAAGCCGATTAATATCCAATCAATTAATATTCAAAAAGAAATGAGTTCAACCACGAGCACTACCGAACGTCTTATATATAACGTGAATGCCTCCGCAAATTTTGGCAACTATGAAAATAGTCAAATGCAAAATATCGATGATGATGATCTTGACGTCAGCAACAATATGTATGATAACGTTATATTATATGAAGCATCCACACGCGAATGTCTAAATTTGGATATTAAAAAGCAAATTGGTGATTCTTCAAATGATAGGCGTGAATACGAAGCAGCCAAACTTGCTAAAGGCATTCCAAGCCCACCAGTTATCGGCGACTTAACAGGCCGCACTATTGATGCATTACCAGAAGAAGTGAAAGAGTGGTTAATACCAAAATATCTTTTGGGGAACTACAAATTTTCTCCACGTTCTTTGGAAGCAAATGAAATGGTTGATGTGACAATTGACGACGGCACAACTATGACTGGCACTACTAAACGTGTTGTTAGAGGCGTTGATGAAATCAGTAACTGCGGAACTCGTGCCCTTCAAGTTTGTCCTGAAGCGGACAAAAAAATGTTTAAAAAATGGTTGGATGATATGCCGAAATTTTTTGAGCAACGCTCTACAAGTGGCTTGGAAGGCGAACATTTGGTCCAAACAGAATGCGATAATGCTGACCGTATGCGTGTAATGTTACACACCAAAGATATGATTGACAATATTATCAAGGTATCAAACACGACGCACGCGTTAAAACAATTCCGCCCTGTTCTTGCTAATTACAACGATATCAAAGAAGAAGCAGAGCTTGCTTCTAAGTATGAAGATTACCTTCTTTTGGAAGAAGATGCTGATGAATTGGTTGAAAAAATCGCTAACAGCTCTGGGAAGAGAGAAGGCAAAGCTCGTGCTGCTCACACAGTTAAAGTGAAGGAAATTGCCAAGATGAAAAATTTAATTGAAACAAAAGTGTCCTGGATACTTCGTAAAAAGGGTATGCCGGTTGAAGAGCTAAAAGCTACGTTGCTTCAATTAATGAAAGAAAAAGAAGGCGACGATTATGAATTGGGTTGGTTCCCCACCATCAGGGATGTTATGAATAGCAGCAGCCGTCAAGCAAGGACCCCAAGCAGAAATAGTTTGGGAAAACGCAACCGCGATGGTGCTAGTAGCGAGGATGAAAGTCCAGAGAAAAAGTGCCGCACCGGTAAGAAATTTCCACGTCGCGTTACACCTGGCAGTAGTCATTTGTTAAAAGATTATTTCTCTAAAACAAATGAAGCATTAACTTTCACATACGGCAAAGATGGAGAGTTTGAGCAAGCTGGTGGAGAATGGAATGAAGATGCCGTGCGTAAATTAAACTTTTTACAAGAAGAGACCGCTTAAATTTGTGCGACAAACAAATTCGCTTAAATTTGTGCGACAATCAAATTAAATTTGCGTGTAGAAAAATAAAAATAATTCTATAAAATTTATTTTTGTTTTTTATTAAAATAATATTAATAGTATTTCCATTAAAATGGTATTAATATGATAATAGCATTCATTTCTCCAAAGACTATAATTTTTATTATTTTCTATAAATTTTTTTATTAATAAAAATGAATGAACCTAACCAACATACACGTTCTCCAGCAAAGGTAGAATATCAACAATAGTCGCAATCAATTGTACAACAATCAAAAACCAATTCTAATATGACTTCTGTCGTGACTGATAACCAAACAACGCCTAATGAGATTCGTTCATATAGAGCACCTAAAGCTCGTGGTAAAGGTTTTACAAAAGAAAGCAGCATGCGGCTTATTACATGGATATTGAAGCAAGAACCACCACGTTTTCCACGTAGAAACAAAAAAGCAAGTGATGAAGAGAAAAAAGTTATGTGGGAATTGTGGTTGGAAAGAAGAAAAAAATACAAAAAGGCTCTTGAGGACGTGTTAATAGGTAAAAATACGGAAGCAAACCAAGAATGTATCGCGTGGTTTCAATCTATTCAACAATATTTAGAACATCATAGTCAAAAGTCCATGTTGGAACTGGATCAGAGCCCATGGTGGAAAAAAAATATAGTGCCGCTACTAAAACAACAACCAAAAACCGATGGTGTGGTAGAAGCTAAAGAGGATGATGCCGATGATGAAACGAAAGGTAATGAAACGAGAGGTGCCGATGATGAAACGAAAGGTAATGAAACGAGAGGTGAAACACAGCCAAAAAAACAAGATTATACGCCTTCAAAAATAAAAAAATACCCCACAGATGAGGTAACTGATGCTATGGAGGTATTAAACGTGGTAGATACGGAGGAGGCTCTTCAGGGAGAAGTCCTGAACGTGGTAGAGACAGAGGACGTTGTTCAAGGAGAGGTGGTGGAAGATAGACAAAAATATTACACAAGAGAGGAACGGATAGAGAAATGTATTGATACTATTGCGAAAAGCGGCTTAAATATTGACAGAGAAAATGACTTAATAGTTGAACCATCGGCTGGTGATGGAAGGTGGATTCCGTATTTAAAGAAATTGTGTAACAACGTGGTGGCTTATGATATTGAGCCAGATAATAATGCGGAAGGTGTTCAAAAAAGGGACTTTCTTTCTCAAAGAATGTATGACACAATTATACAGTTTAAGAAGGACTATAGGCGTAGGCGTGGGCGTGTTCATATTATCGGTAATCCGCCGTGGAAAGGAGTAGAAAAAAAGTTTCTGCGTCAGGTTACTCATAATACGATGGTTCATTCCGTTTCCTTTCTTCTTCCAGCGTCGCATATGAGGGCGGACCACTTATATGTATATCTCAACGAAGATGGGTCGCGTCATAATGATACATTTCATCTGCCGACAAATTACATCCATATATGGAAGGAATTTTTAAAGGATGAACAATATGTTGGACAACAAAAGAAATATTTAAATACTGCTTTCATTATATGGAGACGAGATAAAAGTAACAGGAAGCCGGAGAAGATGCCGCCGAAAAAATCGTTTGTGGAAAAAAACGTTTTAGCATATGAATATTTGGTTGGAAAAAATAGAAGCAAGGCGAACATTAAGTTTTACAAGGGCGATGCTGAATGTGAGTGCTATAACGGCGAAGCAATTGAAGATAGTAGATTCTATTATTTTTCTATTGGTGAAAAGATATTAAGTTGGTTTTGGTGGAGGCGAGAATTTACGCTTGGTGTTCAACATCCTGAACAAAAAAAAAAGCCAGAAGAATATTTTGTTAAAGATTTTAATACGTGGCGTAAGACCTGGGATGATGGTGGCGTGAAGAGAGACGGACCCCGCTATGGTGACCCGTTTCGTGAAAGGTTTTATACGTTAGGTAAGCCAAGTGTTAGTAAATACGGCATCTTGTCAAACTTAATAGAATTTATAAATGAACACAAAATAAAACATAGTCCTTCTAAAATAACAATTATCAAGAAGCATATGGAAATGGTTACTGGTTATGAAGCAAAATATATTTATGATTTGCGAAAGAATATACTTGAATATTTTATTCAGCATATGGAAAACCTCCGGGATAAGGACCAAACCCATATCCATAATAATGATTTAAAGTTGCTTCACACGTTGTACGAGTTAAATGAAGATATTTTTAAAAATAAGAAAATATCTGCCAATTTTGAGAATGTTAAAAAGAAAGTAGCTGACAAAGATATTGATTGGGAAAAAGTTGAAGCGATAGTTGATGATGATGAAACATATGAAAATATAAAAAAAGGTGAGGATTTTACGGAAGTATTGGAGTTATATAATTTAAATGAAGATGCGATTAAAATTTTAGCTCCGGCTTTGGCAGAAATGACAAATTTACAAGAGCTTGAGTTACACATACCATATGGTAGTGATGTCATCGGTGCTGAGAGTTGCTTATACTTAGCTCCTGCTCTACCAAAAATGCGAGTGTTGGAAGTGCTTCGTTTAGATGAAAACAACATCGGCGACAGAGGATGTTATCATTTGGCTGGAGCTTTACCAAAATTGGAAGTGCTGGAAAAGCTTTATTTGGCTAACAATAACATCGGTGATAAGGGCTGCCAACATTTAGCTGGTGCTTTATCAAAAATGAAAACGTTGGACCAAATTGCTTTAGGTTGGAATAATATTGGTGACAAGGGTTGTTCTTACTTAGGTCCTGCGTTAGCACAAATAGAGAGCTTGAGATATCTTTCTTTAGAAAAGAATAATATTGCTGATGAAGGTTGTTCTTACTTAGGGCCTGCGTTAGCACAAATATTCTTGAAAGAACTTTCTTTAGAACGTAATAATATTTGTGATGTAGGATGCCGCATATTAGCTCGTTACTTCTCACAAATGATACAGTTGAACGAGCTTAAGTTGGGTAAAAATAGAATTACTAAGCGAGGGGAAGCAAAAATGATAAAAGCGTGGCAAGATGCTGGAAAAAATGAGAAAGGACTTACTATGGTAGTCGCTAATTATTGGGGAAGTGAATAATTAAAAAAATAAAGTATCCCAATCCATACCATTATTATTTCTATTTCCATATATACTTGGTGCCGTTGGTTTTGGTGTAGGTTTTGGTCTTGCTGCTGCCTCTGCCTCTTTTTGTTTCTTTTTTCTTGCCTGTCGTCTATTATCCCATTCATCCATTAGACCAAAAAATGCTTCAGTAGCTTGTTGCTTATTTGGTTGTGCCCGTCGTGGTTGAGATTGGGGAATAGGAATTGGTTGCGATGTTTGACGTTGTTGTACTGGCTTTGCTTCTTGTGGTGCTGGATGATTATACCTCGCATTCATTTCCCTTTTCTTTTCCGCCTTACGTTGTAACGCACGCTCCTTTCTTACGCGTAATGCCTTCTCCCGTGCCTTTGCTAGTTGAGCTTTGCGAGCCTCAGGCATCCCATTAGGATAACGCTTCTTTCTAACCTTCTTATCTCTTCCTCTATCTCCTAAGCGCCTCGGGGATGTAGGTTCTGGTTCAACTTTTGGTGTAGCTTCTGCCTCTGCTTTGGCTTCCTTTTTAATTTCTTCTGGAGGAACAATTTTTACATTATCGGTGTTGGTTTCCATTTTATTATTAGTATAGACAAAAATATCTTTGGTTTTTTTAGCTGGTTTCTTTTTTTCTTTAATATGTAGAACGGGACGCGATGGTGGTGATGCCGGTGGCGTTGGTGGTGAATCTAGTTTGACATCGGGCAACATATCTTTGACATTATTAAACATAACTATATTAATAGTGATTATAAAAATTAATATAGTTACTGCTAAAGATTATTGAAATTCCGGAAAAATATATTTATTAAGCAACAAAAGATATGATTCCTTTTGAGTTTTTTCACTATGGAGCATTAATAAAGCTAACTGTCTAAGCTCTTGCGGTAATAATTTTTTATCTAAAGTTTGATATGTAATGTAAGAATGACGAAGTGTATTTGCGGTGACATTTTCTCCATCGTTCTCTTCAATCAATTCAGGTATTCTAAATGCTGCTTGATATGTGCTTTCAAGCGTTTTATATGGTTTTTCAGTATTTGGATTGACTATAAGCCACTTGCGCCTCTCTCCATCTTTGGTAACATAATCTTTTAAGGATTGGTTTATAATGTTCCTTAACTTACCATAGCTACCTAATGCGGATGGAAGGGCACGCCTTGAAAGCGCAAATCTTTGTTGGAAGTATTTGTCATTTGTCTTATAATCCTGAAACACGAAAACGCTATTCTTCACACCATAGTAACTCTCAATTTTTTTGGTATCCGGGTCTATAATTAGATATTGGATGCCCTTCTTTCCAACTGTGTTTCTTACAGGAATCGTATCTACAACACGCATTTTTGTATAAGTGTTCAACCTTCTAGGTGGTTGAAGTGTGTATAAACCTACAATTAAGTACAACATATTAGCTTTATTAAATTCATTAGACGCTGTTCGTAAGGCTTGTCTCAATATACTACCTCTCTTCTTATCTTTGTTTCGTTCCACTTCTTTCTTGACCCTTAAATATTTTTTCTTTGCTTCGTCAAACTCTTTTTTTCGTATTGGCAACACCTTCAATATTTCTGTCCATTTCAACGCTGCTGTAACAGTTCTTTTTTTCTTATCCTTCTTTCTCCACCAATTCATAATGTTGTCAAACTCTTCTGTCCATTTTTCCACAGCCTTTTCCCCTATCATTTTTTTAAATCGTGGGCTATATCTAAAAAGGGCTTTTACCAATCCATAAGCTTGTTTATTACGGTTTTCTCGTAGCACTTTCTTACCATCTACAATTTTGTATTGAATCATTTTCATATTACGGGTTTTTCTAAGGCAAGCCACTAAATCGTCTCCACAATTAAGCAATTCCACAAGACGCCTCAAATTTCCTTGATTACCAGCAATCGTTGATTTGGCTATGGGATTACCGTTAATTAATTTCCCGTTCGCAATCGCATTCAATCCATCCGCTAAACTGAATGGAACGTATTTAGCCTTTGGTGCTCTTTTCCTTTTTTTCTTTGCTGCTGTTGGAGGTGGTGTAGGTGGTAGCGGTTCAACATCATAATCATCATCATCATCATCATCATCATCATCATCAATATCCAAATCATCGGTCTTCGCTTCTTCCACACCATCATTAAAATCTTCCTGATAGTCATCATCCACTATGTCACCCTGTATAAAGTTATTTTCCTGTGCTTCCACGCCTCCAGTTGGACAGCGAACATTCACCCTTACATCAATTTTATCTGGATTTATAATTGGGCTGTGTGTATTGCCAACAAGCATATTTTTTAAGTCGTTGGCAACAGTATTGACCGTTTCATTTATATAAGAATTTAAAGGCGTTTTTTCCAAAGCATTTAAGAATTGCTCTTCTTCCTTTAAATACTTTTTATTAGGAGCAGTAGTGTTTTCTTTATAAAACTGAACTAACTGATACTTCTTTAACGTTTTTAATAACACCCGTTTCTTAGCAACTATTCTTTTTACTAATCTGCCCCTATTATAGCGGAATGAGTTTTGCGTGTAATATTTTCTCCACGACAAAGCATCCTGTGCTTTTTCTTCCAGCTCTTGCTGTTGTTGCGCTCGTCTTGCTCTAGTTGATACCATTATATATAGAATAAATATTTATTCCTAAATATTTGTTCCCAATTCTCCCAATAATTAATTGTTTAAACCTTTGATAAATATCTTCGACCATACCTTGCGTGTTTTCGTTCCAATCCTTTACAATAAGCCTTTAAATAGTTCTCTTTTTTTTTATATTCTTCATATTTTTTCATTACTTTTTGTGGTAATTTACGAACGGTATTGTCCATTACACAGATACATAAGTTACCTTTACCACAGCTAAATCCTTCAATAATGGTGCGGTTATGGAAAGGGTCAAACTGAGCGCCCACATAATGTGTCTCTTTACATTCTGGACATTCATATTTAATGGTTTGTAAATCCATTTCATATGCTTCAACAAAAATCATATATAGATACACTAGAATATATATATGAATCTTTAACGCTTCTTTTTTTTTCGAGTCTTTTTACTAGGTTTTTTCTTATTAAATATCAGCTCCTCGTCAATTTTTGGTTTTGGTGGCACTTTTTGTGCTTTTTCAACTGCCTTCTTTAATTTGCTTTGACAGGCACATTTAGCTTTTTTTAGTTTATTGTTGTATTTGCGTTTTTTACCCATTTATATATTGAGATATTATTTTCTCTAAATATATATAAAAATGAGTTTAGTAATATTATCAAGTCAGGGCAACGGAACTCCAACCCGATTTAATTGTAGTTTTCCAAATGGTATCATTTTAGAACCTAATTCTCAAGTGTGCTGTATGAGTTGGTCAGCAAAACGCACCAGCTTTGACGAGGGAATAGCCATTAATAGTTATAATGATAGTTTGGTATGGACATTTCAAGATTGTTCTACAAATGCTGCTGCTTTTCCAAATGTCCCATTTGAAAAAATTACTTTCAGCCACGGAAATTGGGATGTGTTTCAATACCAAGCTTTAGCACAACATTTAATGGTTGAAATGAATAACAAAGAGATATTGTCAGCATTCAAAGGAGGTTGGGTGTGGAAATATGCCTCTAACAAATTTTCAGTAAATGTAAAGAATATGAATTATTCACCTATGGATAAAGGTTTGTGGCGACAATATTATGGTGTGGGCAATCCCACTATTGTAAATAATCCTCCTCCTATTCCTATTTTATCGGTTGCCCAAATGTCTTCGGGTGACATCAGTATGAACTATGTAGTCAATCAAAGTCCAACTGTTCAATTACTAGGTGGTGAGATAAATAATACAAATGGAGCACCTGGACAACCAATAAGCGCAGCAACAGTTATGGGAATTAACACAAAAGATTTAGATGGTGTCAATCAAGCAGTTGTGTTAGCAAATATGGTTGGACGATATGTAACGTGTGTCTCTACGGATACTTCGACTCCAGGTAGAGACACCACTTACGCTTTTATAAAAATATTAAGTGTTCAAACATATGTTCCACCAGCTCCATCTCCTATTTCAGCGGCAGATATTATTCAGTTTAATATACAGGTGTTAGAACAAAATTTAAACATTCCTAATCCTGCTGTCGGGTATAACGGCGTACCTTTTAATTGGTTTATGACAGAGCAACTCACGCTCATTTTCGGTGGGTTGAGTGACCCAAATGCTCACTCTATTGGTCCAGACCAACAGGCTTTAAATTTTTATGATGATGCCGTGCTTTTCAATACCAGCGGATTAAATATACCTACTTCTGGAACTGCTACCGACCCAAGTGGCTACAGTTTCAGCATACCAATTGCTACTACAACATCTCTTGAAAAATTAGAGGGAATTGTTGGTGGATTTATAACCAATCAATATTTCCAATATACGGAAGGCACCGAAAATACCCGTAACCCAGATATGGATTGGTCTAATCGGGGTGGAAGTAGTAGGGCAAAAGTAGCATATGGTTGGACAATTGGAAGTGATTTTAAATTGAAAGCACTTGTTGGCAAACAAAACCAAAACCAATTTAGTCAAACCAATTATGAACAAGAAGAAATTGATGTTAGTGGAATTGACTTAAATGCTACACGAAACACTATCGATGTTATTATACGGCCTGTGTTTGATTCATCTACTAAATTATTTGGATGGGAGTTGCTATATCGTTTCAATAATGGGGATGATTATACTGTGGGGCATTCACTATATTCTAATAGCACAGACCAGCCATATTTAAAACATTTGCCTATACGTCAAGTGTTATCTTATAAAAATGATGGACAAATGCCTTGTAATTGTAAGGCTATACATAATGCTGGTTCTATTGATACATCATCTCCTCCTATTTGGAATATTGGAATGAGTATTTCAACACAAGAAAGCTTTCCAGACATACAAAGTGATTGGCTAAGTTTTATAAATGATAATGCGACGATTGGCGATACGTTGAACTTTTTTGCTGGTAATTATCAAGAAAATACGGGTAGTCCAATCATAGCAGACAAAGCAAGTAATGCTGAGCAAGAACTAGGAAGCAGACCTCTTTTGATACAAAGTCCCGATTTAAATGTAACGGGTTATTGCGGACAAAATGGACAAACACCTCAAATTCTACAAATGTGTTCTGGAGTAAATTCATTATTATCTACACAAACATTACTGTATGAGCAATTTACTAACAATAACTGGATTGAACTCAAAAACAAAACCCCAATTAATCTTACTCGCTTAGGAATTGTCATTACTGATGTGGAAAATAAAGAAGTAAATTTTCTAGAAGATACTGTGGTATGTTTAAAATTCCGCACCAACAATCAAAATATAAAATTAGGCGGTTTCTAAATTAATATTCTAATTACTTACAATATTAATCTATTCACCTCTCTTCTCCTCACCATCACCGCTCTCTTGATTGGCATTATTTTTTCTGGCTGGCTCTTCTGGTTGTTTTTCTTCTGTATCTTCTGGCTCATCATCATCAGCATCTGTTACACGTTCGCCCCTTACTCCTCTCACCGCTTTCACCAATTTGTTAATGAGCTTTTCTTGCTTATTTACCACCTTTACTAATCTTTCTGTAGGGTCTTCTGTTTTTGGTGCTTTAATTCCCAAGGGAATTTCAATATTTCGTTCCACTCTAAATGTCACACACGAATTAGGAGACAATCTACACAATTTATTCGTATCTGGATTATAAATATCAATCTTGATGGTAGATAATGTTCGCTTTTCTGTTATCGGGATACCTGTTGAACCGGACCCATAAATAAAGTTCCCACTTGAATAGGATTTTTGTATGTTAAACACACAGTTGCTCTGGACTCCATTACCATTATAATAATTGCTAGGGACTATATCGGTGACCAGATTATAGTGGCCAGACGACGAAAGTCTTGGCATACGTTCAGCGCTCCATAAACTTGTATTTGTGCTTACAAACGTTGATAAGTTATTAAGACTTCCTAAGTTAAATAATGTTGTGCCTGTTCCTGGGTCGCCTGCTGTATTTTGAAATAAGATATTAATAGATGGATTACCAGCAGCATCCACTACATTATCGGTTTTAATTGGAAGATTGCTACTTTGTTGCGGGTAAGCAGGATTATTATACGTCTCTGGATTATATCGTTCAACTGTATCTTTATAACGTGGTGAAAATTGTTCAAATGAAAATCCTAATTTGTCCAACAGACAACCACCCCAATTGGTTTCACTTGCTTCTGTTAATCCATTTGTGATTGCTGCGTGATTCTCAGCGGTTTTTGTCATCGTTGAATTGTCCCAATAGCTGCCTAAGTTAATATCTTCTGGTGGAGTCCAATTTGGCTTTGGAAGCCATACTTTCCAAACAAATATGCCAGATTGTTCAGCCTGTATCCCCGTGTTGGGTTGCTTATAATCTGCCACACCAGCATAGGTAACATCATTACTATTTGGCAAACCATTTCCAGATGTGTCCCAATAATTGATGACAGCAGTCTGCTGACCAACCTGTTCCACCGCACCAAACGCATTCATAAGAATATTAGTGTTAGTGTTACTAAAAGCGTATTTATTTTGCGGAGTATAATTTAATTGTGGATTAGCTGCTCCAACAGATATAAAATTTGTATTTTCACACACATTATGAGGTTCAATTGTGCCAGGACGTTTGAGCAAATCGCTGTTTGTAGGAATTATCGCAAAGTTGTCATAGGTGGAATTGCTAGTCCCAAGCCAGTAGTCGCCCCACGAAACATTCAACAATTTGACATTTGCCACAAGCGCATTCAAATTAAATCCAGCTGAAGGAGGAAGTATGTTGGCACTAATATCGTATAGTTCAAAGCACGTAAAATAACACAGCGTGTGTGTTTGACCTGAATTATCATAATAGGTGTAAGGATAAGCAGCCACATTATATTTTTCTGGTAATGTTAAATCTAAATCCGCTTCCACTAATGCTAATTTACACGCTTGTTCAGCAGGAAAAACATAAGTATCCGTTTTGTAATTAGGATTGTATCGTGTATGTATATTTATTCTTCCCATCCCTACAGCTGTTGTCTCATCATCATAATGTTTAATTGATAAACAAGGACAAATTCTACTTTTTATTCTTCCAATACCTGTTGCTCCAGTAGCAGCTGGTGGAAAAGTAGGAACTGCCCGATTGTCTAAAACAACATATCTATTTGCGGTATTTAAAACATTCGGTGTGCTTTGAAAATCATCAGCCATCCCGACGTCACCTGCCCAATACCATCCAGAATAATCTTCTTTCTGTTCATCCCACGTTGTCTTACTACCTTTATATCCTTCTCCCATTTTAAACGCTTCTGCCATCGCTATAAAATTTGCTTCGGTGTAATTAACATTTGAAAATATGGCTTGATATGGTAATAACTTTGTTCCACTTACATCATATGCCGTTCCAGTAGCAGAGTCTATTAATGAAATTTGCGATGATGGTAGTTGGGTATTAAGTAAATGTGGTCTGGTGAATAATCGTGGGACTTCTGTTGGTAATCCATAATCTTTATACCCACCGCGCCAACAATCTAGCCGTTTAAGTCTATCACCACACCATTCTCTGTAAATATTTTTTACACCACGATTACCATATAAAATGTTGTTCCAGTATTTTGGAAAACGCGTTGGGTTTGTTCCAGAATGAAGATAATTAAAATAATCCCCATATTCTTTTGTATCTGTATCAATAATCAAATTTTTTTTATACATAATGTAATCTTTGCCAACTTGAAGGTTGGCTGGAACTGTTTTCATCGTATTGCTGCTAAATTTGCGCGCAATATTAGTCCAAGCTTTATCACCATTTACAACCTTATCTTGTATAATGTATGGTATAATTAGGTCGCCTTTTTGCGTCTGCTTGCTCCTATCTTGTAAATATCGCCTTGTTTGAGTATTATCACCAGATATGGTATTAACCCGATTTAATTTATTAGTTAATAACACCGCCAATTCATTAACATTTGTTATGGTGTTTAACTCATTTACATCTAATAATACAAATACAGTTTGAGGTTCCAACGCTGGACATAATTCATCCGCATTTTCATATGGTTGTGCTTGACATCCCATAAAATCATTACGTAACAATACATACGGATTATTATCAAACCCGGCACGAACATTCATACTTCTAAAGAACTTTGGTCCGTGAGCGGTTGTAGATGAAAATTCTTTTTCGGTTGCCTCATATAATAATGAGCCGTTGGTTGGCTTTGGTGACAGACTGGTAGTATTGTGGTCAGCGTTAAATAAACCAGCACCTAAGGTGCTATACTTCTTTGTATCATTTCCACTAGAGTCCCAATCTCCTGGATTCACCGCAATTAACTGTTCTGTTATATTTACGGGTTGTGGAGGTAGCTTAAGCGGAAGCGGTAGGGCATTTGAGCCACCTATAGGAGCGCAATTATTATTGAGCGTAAAACCCACTTCAAGCAAAACAGCGTTATCACAGTAAGGCATCTCCACCCCATTTTGAATTGCGTTTGTGCCAGTTACCGAAATTGTAGAACTGGAATCCTCTGCCCCTAATATATCAAGTGAAACTGAATCAACAAAGACCACATCACCCGGCATCAAATTAAAATCTCCTGTTCCTAAATTGGTTGTCCAACTCGCATTTTGGTCAGGATTATCTTTATCAATTAAACTATTTGTGCGGTTTGCCTGAATAAAGAATGATTCTTTTGAAGGTATTGTTGCCATATATATAGTTAATGAAGATTATTAATTACTATATAGAAAACTTATAATAATTAACAGTCAATTTACAGTCATTAAAAAAATTATTATTTATTGTTAAACTATTATGTTTATTATACTTATTTCTAACAAAATAAAATACATACAAAGAAAATCTATTGATTTTAGAACCTACAATTTATAATTAGTAGGTATGTATCATTAAAAAAAGCTATCTCCACTCTTCATTTTTATTTTTTTATTTTTTTGTTTTTTTATGGTAAAAGATTATTTGGTAAAATATGATTTGACAAAACATTTTGCCTAATTTTAAAACGACCTGATTGTCTAAAATTATTTTGAAAATCCTTACTATTTATATAATTTATTATTTTATTCATATATGCTACAGACATATTAGAATTTATAGGTCGCATCATAAGCATTCCTTTAAAGTAATTTACCTCACCTGCTTTTGCTACACCCTCTCCTTCTCTTCGTCTTAATGTTGCTACATATATACATTTTTGACCTTTCAGTCGGTCTATTGAATCAAAATTACCTCTAGCCCATTTAAACCAGTTCTTTTCTGTAAATTTAGATGATTTTCTGTTCAACAATTCCTGTTTATGTAATAACAAATAATCATCAATTGCCTTATTGCCTGATGGATATTCTGTAATACGAATATATTTCTTAGGACCATTATATGTCATAATGTCTATATTTCCCAATTTTTCATTCTTAAATACACTTACTTTACCATCAGTAAATCCAACACAAATATTAAAGATATCACCTAGTTTTGGATTAGTGACATTTTTCTTTGTATCACTAAACGTAATAACACCAGATGTCTCATATAAATATTTTTGGTTACCATTCCATAGTGTAACCTTTTCTAATGTTGCGTTCTTACAATACCGGAATACCATTACATCAACTGTTGCACCTTCAAACAAATTTTCTTTATTTGGATGATAAACGTAAGTGAATGTTCCATTTTCTATCATTTTATGTAATAATTTACTAGCAAATGTTAATTTGAACAAATCAGTTGGTACAACAAATATTAATTCACCATTTGGATTTAATAAATCAAAACATTTTTTTATAAAATCCACATATAAATTGCCTGTTCTATAATTACAATATGGTGGATTCCCTATAATAGTATCATACGTTTTGTTTAAGTCTAATTTTAAGAAATCACCATACCTTATTTTGTCTTTGTCAATACTGTCTAACGGTATAATATTAGTGTCTAATTCACACATATCAAATTCAACATTTGGCATTTTATTAGATACACATTCCACTAAATCACCTCGTCCCATACTAGGTTCTAAAATGATTTTAGGATTGTTTTTTATGAAATCAACTACACATTTTTGTAGTGTAGTATCAGTAGTAAAGTATTGTCCTTTAGAGTGTTTGTATTCTTTTGTGTTCATATTTGACATATTCGCGATTATTGTTAATTTGACAACTTAGTTCAATTTTATTTCAATTTTATTTTTGAAAATTAACCTACAAAATATGGTTTATAACCCACAAAATCAATTTTATAACCTACAATTTT
>WLWF01000856.1_pt1 | contig 27902 bp, 32 predicted proteins | sample 6718331 | NCBI WGS metagenome assembly WLWF01 (sample SAMN12718692, study PRJNA515312) | sponge metagenome | isolation source: marine sponge | host: Mycale hentscheli | place: New Zealand: South Island, Marlborough, Capsize Point | collected 2003-05-01
ATATAAATATTATTCTTTTACAGAATTCATTGCTTCCTTTATGGAGGCAAGTTTTGCTAACTTTTTCTTTATTGCCTTGTCACATTTTTCTTTTATAGATGGTTCAGGACTTATTGCAGATAGAGATTTTTGCCATATATCTAATTTTTCTGGATTTTTATTATAGTCTGGATTTTCTTTTTCCCATTCTGATAAGGTATTAACTAGTTTAAACTTAGTATTTGTTACAGCATTACTTATTTGACTCCCATCATCCTTTACCCAACCATCTTTGTTTTTTACCATAAATTTCAATCGTTTTTCGTCTGTTGAATGGATCGGTCTATCTGTTGGACTCAAATCTTCTAATTGCTTTGATAGTATATTTGACATACCTTCAATATATCCATTCTTAGTAGTATAATCTAAATCTTTTAAAGATAAAGTAATACCATCAACAAAATCTTTTAAAGTTTGTGCATTTTTACAATGTTCATCCAAAAATAGATTTACATTCAAATAATTATTGGTTGTAATATTTGTTATATTTTGAATTACATGTGGGGTTTGCTTACATTCCTCCTTCTTATTTACTAAAACACAAGTCTTTTTATGTCTATATATTCCCATTCTGCTCTTGTAATTTTTTCCACAAATTTCACAAGAAAAGATTTTGCTCGTTTTTTGCTCGTTTTTTTGGACAAATGTTACATTTTGGTTACACTTTTTTTGATGTTTTTTAGATAACAAATGTCTTTCCCAATTATTTTTTCGTGTCGTTGTATAGTCACAAACTCCACAATAATATGAATTGCTCGTTTTGCTCATTTTTTTGTCTAAATGTGACATTTTGGTTACACTTATATATAATGTCCAAAAAAATTTTAAGTATTTTGCGCAAAAGTTCTTTTTTTTTAGTGCCTAAAAATTATATGTAGGGGGCTTTTTTTAACAAATATTTTATAAATCCCTACAATATGGTCTAACGCAAAAAATGCACCTTTTTTCAGAAAAAACTTTTATGGATTTTCCCATTTTGGACAATTATATATTGTCCATTTCTGAATATATAGGGAAAATGTTTTATGAAAAAAGCGTCGAACCTTTTTTTTAGTTCTGTTTTTTCAGTTATATATTTATAATAAATATTTAAAGAATATTTCAATTAATAAAATATAATGCTTTATTTGATTTCTTGGAGTATTTCTCAAGCCGCACGCGTTGACTGTTGGAATGTTTTTGGTAACATGACCCCTGCCGATGATTTGAAGGATGCAGGTGACAAGATTAAGGTTGTTGGTAGATGGCATCGCCTTAGTGGAGCTGGAGGCGTTTGCATTTGTGATACTGATGATCACGCCGCTCTTAACTCTTGGATGCTTAACTGGTCTCCTGTTTGTGAGATTAGTGTTGAGCCAGTTGTAGATGATGCAACATCTCGAGCATCACTTCAAGGAAAGCCTTTCTTTAGTGCCAAGGAATCTTCCACAGTACCAAGCACTGATGAAGGAGAAGTTCTTGGAGCTTAGATAAATAATATAACCATATTTTATAATGAAATTAAGAGACGGTATTCTTCTTGTTGTTCTTGTTCTTTTATTTGTTATTTTAGCATATTTGGTATCTAGTAAAAACCCAAAACAAAGTTTTCTTGCACCAGTTTTAGTTCCTATGCGAGGATTTTTTCGTTATGGACCCGCTTTCGGTGGTAACCGTGGGCATACTACTGTTGTAGTAAATGGTGGAAGTAGCTCATCTTCTAGTTCTTCATCTAGTAGTTCTAGTGGTTCTGGTTCTGGAAGTTCTAGTAGTGGACCAACCATGACAGGCCCTATTACTACACCTTCATCTACACCACCTCCAGCTGTTCCATTCAGTCGTATGAATAAAAATTGAATTAAGTTAAATATAATTTAATTCAATTATACATTATAAATGCAAAAAACAGGTAAGAATCGCAATACAATTGACAAGTTCTATACTAATCCTAGTATAGTAAAAAAATATATAGATAAGTTTAAACCTTATATTGGTAAAAATGATTTGATTATAGAACCAAGTGCAGGATGTGGAGTTTGGACAACTCCATTACATATGTATAATCTTATCGCATTTGATATTCAACCTGAAGGCGAAGGTATTCAACAAATGGACTTTCTTGGTGTAGACTTATACGCTTTCCAATCAAATTTACATTTTATAGGAAACCCTCCGTTTGGAAGACAATCTTCACTTGCTAAGAAGTTTATAAAACATATATGTAGTTGTGAAAAAACACAAACAATAGCATTTATATTGCCAAAAAGTTTCAAAAAGGATAGTTTTCAAAGGGTATTTCCACCTAATTATCATTTAGAATATCAAGATGATGTAAGTAAGGATGCATTTCTAGCTAATGGAAAACCATATGATGTTCCTTGTGTATTTCAAATATGGCGAAAAAAAAATACTGAAAGAGTTATTCCTGAAAAAGTAGAACCAAAAGGGTTTAAATTTGTTAAAAAAAATGAAAATCCAGATTGTTCTCTTCGTAGAGTGGGTGTTTATGCTGGTAAGATTAGTAAAGATATAGAAGATAAAAGCGATCAAAGTCATTATTTTATAAAAGTAGAACAAAATTGTGACCTTTTCATAATTAAATATCAAAATATTGAATGGGAACATAATAATACAGTTGGTCCCAAATCTATTTCAAAACAGGAATTCATAAGAGAAATTAACAAGTTAACTTCTCCCTAATCCATTTCCGTATATTATCATTTGTAGGATTTAATATTTTTAATAAACCATTGATATAATATGGTTTCAAATCATCTGTTGTTTCAGAATCTTCTACCATCAATATAGTATTATATATTACCTTTAATAAGCGTTTATCATAAGTGTCTTTGATATTTTTAAAAACAGTATCAATATTAATAGCATCATCACTAGCATCTTTAAATAAATCAGGGGATTCTAATGACAATACATTTTTATAAAGAGCTAGAGTATGTGTAATTGCTGTTTGTTCAGCAGCGGAATAAGTAATAATAAGTTTTTCTATTCCTTTTACTGCACTGGTCAATATGTGATTAAAAATTTTATTATCCTCGCTTTTATACCATTTATAATAGCGACGAATAGCATGGAATAGATAATATAAATCATCTTTTCCGTCACTATTATACCATCTCCATACTCCTTGAAGATATGATGGTGGATGTAATTGTAGTATATTATCACTAACACTAACCTTAGTACCTATTGGAGATTCAGATAATAAAGCTAATTGAACCATAACTTGCAATGGTTCTAATATCATATCACTACGTTCTTTTCTACTGGTAAGATCCATATAATTACCTTTGTTTTTATGTTTATACTTTTTCACTAATTTATAAATTTTTTTTGTGTTTTTTATTCCACTCACAATATTCCATCCTATCATTGCCATATTCATATAGTATTATACAATATTTAAAAGTTATATAAAAGAATATTACTTTGTTCTTGTAGTATGGATTATGCCGAAAATAGTAAAATGATGGAGGAAGAAGAAATGAAAGAATATCTATTCCCCCGCGATGATTATCGATTAGTTAAATTTAATACTTTTAATACAGAACAACAATTAAATAGTATATTTGTAGGAGCCTTAATAACTGAGATAGGAGAAGATAAATATATTAGATTAAAATCTGGTGAAAATCAAGTAGAAAAAGATAAATTAAAACAAATGTATCAACAAGAAAATACTGAGTTAAGAGAAAAACTAAAAAATATAGAAAAAAAGAAGCGAGATAAAGAAAGAGAAATGACAGACGAACTTAGAGAAGAAAAATCAAGAATAAGAAATGAACTTATCAGTGATTTTACACAGAAAACAGAAGTAATTAACAATGAATTAATTTCGATGAGAAAGAAAGTAGAGCTATTAGGAGATAAAAGACTAGTAATGCAGAAGGATCATCATAATAATTTATCAAATCAAAAAGATGAAATGGAGAGAAAATTAACTGAACAGAGGGAAAATTATGAAAAAAAATTAGATGAATTAAGAGAAAAGCTTATAAATATGTCAAATATTACTAATGTATCAAGCAAGAAGGGTCAAGAAGGAGAAAATTGGGTCTTTAATGAACTTGTTAGACAATTTAAATCATCTCAAGTAGAAGATTGTCATGCAAAAGGACACAAAGGGGATTTTACTGTAGCACAAGGTGAAATGAAAGGTATGTTTGAATCTAAGAATTATACAAGAAATGTTCCAAAAAGAGAAATAAAAAAATTTAGAAGTGATATTGAAAATAATGCAGATTTAAGATATGGTATAATGTTAAGTTTAAAAAGTGGTATCGTAAATCATAATGATTTAAGTTTAGAATTTTGTGCTGGTAAACCACTTGTTTATTTGCATATGGTCAAAGATGAACCATTCAAAATTAAGATTGCTTATGATATTTGTCAATTAATATTAAAAAATATTGATTGTTTTGATATTACAAAAGAAGAAACGCAATTGAAATTAAAGGAAAAGGTTAAGGTTATTACCTCAAGACATAAGAGTTTAGTTTGTAAGGTTACTGATTTTTCTAATGATATGAAGAACACTTTAAATGACCAATGGAGAGATTTTGAGGAGTTTTTAGGTCACATTAATTTAAGTGAATAATATATACAAAATGTGGTATTTTTGTAAATATAAAGATAGTTTAGGCAAACCAGGGAAAGGACTACATTCATATAGGATATATAATATCTCTGTATTAGATGTTTTATTTACATTCTTGTTAGCAAAGTTTATCCAATATTACATTTTAGAAGAATATGAATTTTTGATGATATTAGTTTCATGTTTTGCAGCAGGTATTGCAATACATAGGGTTTTTTGTGTTAAGACTACTGTAGATAAATTACTTTTTGGATGATTTTGTTTGTTTATGTTTTTCTAATATCTCAAAATACAGTTTTTGTGCTTTTTTTATAGGCATTCTATCGATTTCTTTATCGATATTCTTTTTTGAATACTTTTTTCTTGTCTTTTTTCTATAAAGTCTTCTAGATGAAGGTGCTTCTTTTAATTGATGTATTAATCTCCTTTTAATTTCTGTAGAGGCTTGTTTATATTTTTCTGATTTTGGATTATAATCTGTTGCAAGACCCATTGAATCAATATGTTTCCTTATTATATATTTTTCAATATCAACTACTTTTCTCTTTCCAAATTGATCTACTGCCCATATTGTTTTCATCGTTTTTGGTATATTATCAAATCCTATTAATGTTTTTTCGTCTTTTCTAATTTTTCTTGTTTTATTTTTCTTTCTTGACATTTATATTATAAAAATATTTTTTTATAACATAATATTAATATGATGAATTATAATTTGCGTATTATATTAATAGGTGATTGTGCTGTAGGTAAAACTGCTTATGCTACTAAATTAAGATATGGACAATATCAAGATAGATATGATGCTACAATTGGTGTTGATTATAGCGCTAGGACTATTTGCGTTAATAATAATGCTATGGTAAAATGTCAACTATGGGATACCGCTGGACAAGAAAATTTTGCACCATTGATAAAAACTTACTACAAGGATATAGGAGCTGTTATACTTGTTTTTGATTTAAACAATAGACAATCATTTAAAAGATTAGATTTTTGGATAAAAGAATTAAATAATAATGGACCTACAGATTATCCTATTTCTAAAATGTTAATTGGTAATAAACTAGATCTAAATAGTAGAATGATTAATAGAGAAGAAGCAGAAGAATTTGCAAGGCTACATGGATTTTTGTATGAAGAAGTCAGTGTAAAACAAGATATAAATGTAGATGAATCATTATTAAAACTAGTTCAGGATACCTATAAATTTAAAAATGAAAATAAAGGTTTTAAATCCAGCGATTTAAACTATCTTGCATTAAAACCTAAATCTAATACTATAAAAGATAGAGAAAATTGTTGTTGTATATGTTAATATTGATAAAGACTGGTTGCTATTATAGAAAAAGACCAATCTCTATCATTTAAATTTACTTCAAAACCTTTATCATTTAATAATCTAACATTGAATTTTGATAATTTTACTGGTCCAAAATATTTTCTTTTTGTTAATTCTTTGTCAGGATTATTATGCACTATACTTGTATTCCAATCTAAAGGATTTCTATTTACAGAAAATCTTGCTAATAAATCTGCTGAATTAGGAGATTTAAATCTATTCACACCTACTTGTTTTAAAGCTAATGCTATTTGTTCTGCTGTATACTTTTGAGCCTTTGTCAAATTACTACTTAAATCTACATTTAAATCATTTGTTGAACAAGCTCGTTCATTATTTCCTGTATCTGCTGTATCTTGACATGCAAATCCTTCATTTGGAAATCCTACTGTTGGTTCATAACCAGGATAATATTTTCCTACACCATATCTTTTGTCCATTGTTTGCGTATTAATATATGAAGGAATCTTAAATGTTTTATCTGCTGTATCTACCAATGATATTAAATCTAAATTTGGTTTATTATTATTAAAATCATCCAAACAAATTATAAAATATTGAGTTCCTTTTATATCAACGGTTGATTTGGGTCTTGTTTTACCATAATATAATTCTTCTCCTTGATTAAGGAGAAAATATGTTGTTGGAGTTATCGCTCCTCCAGGTGGTGTTCGTGATTGACCTGCAACATCCCCTGTATTATCTTCATAAAATGCTCCTGAACTTAAATAATCATAAGGATGAACATATGAAAATTTTTGTCTAAAACCCAGTAACCAGCCAAAATTGTAATCTACTTTACCACCAGGTCTTGGAGGTTCAGTTAATTGAGTTGCTGCACAATAAGCATCTTCAATCCCCTCATCATACCATTTAAATGTAGCTATTCTTCCTTCTGGATCATAGTTGAATATTGTTATTTTATCATTATATTCTGCATATGCGAATTTTAATATTGGAAACGGATTCTTATTTGTATCTTTTTCTGCTATATTACTTGTATATGTGCCATCTGTTTTATAATATCCACGAAATAATGGGTTGTCACTTGAATCTTTAATATTATTATAAATTATATTATTAATTTCTATTACAAGTTGTTGTTTCGAATAATTTCCATTGTCAAGTGCTACTTGATAATATTTATTTTCCCAATATATAGAAAATTGATTTGTTCCATAATCACTACTGAAAGTATACCACGAATTAGGTATTTCTACACTATCTAATGTTATATCTATTACATTAGTTAAGGGTGTATTTAAATTTACAATATAATTAGAAGGATTATATAGTCTAGTTTCTAGATTTGCTGCATAATTAAGACTTTCACAATCAACTGAAGAAGGATCTAGTATTTGTCTATAATGACTATCAAAATTTATTATTCTTTTTGTTTCTGTTATTAACATACCATTTATTTGACCTTGAACTGCATTTTTTGTTGCAAATGTTCTATTTACAGGTAATTTTGCTCTTCCTATGATATTTTTTTCTTGATTTATTATTTGATTCATTTTTTCTTTTGCGTCCTTTTCATTTTTTTCTAAAAATTGATTTTGTAAAACTTTTGCGGCTTCGCTACTATCATATTCATATTGATCTACCCAAGTTTGTTTATTATATAATTTAAGATGTTCTGTCAATCTTTTTTCAGCATCATTAAAAAACTTTTGGTATTTGCTTTGGGATTTAAACTTTGTTTTTAAATCATGTATTCTCCTTTGTATAATACCTTTATTCAATGGTATATATTCAAATTTCAAAATAGCGGCTAATTCTTCTATATCATAATTTTTTACATTGAAATCTATTTTTTTACTTTTTCCTTGTGCCATTTGTCCTGTTCTTGCTCTTGAAAAATTATCAAATGATTTTCCAGCCTGATTTTTATTGCCTGTAGTCATTGATTTTAAATCTGTTTTGCTTTTTTCTTCATACTTCGAAGTCACTCTCTCTTTTGCATTTTTTGTATACCAACCTGTTGTATTTGTAGTACCTTGTTCTTCGTTATTATTCATTATATATATTTGTATAAAATTATTAAATATATATAACCATAAATTAATAATGTTAGTTAGATTTTTTTCAACTACAACTAAAAGAATTAAAATTCCAAAGGCCGTAAGAGAACAAGTGTGGTTAAAATATATGGGTCCCACATTTTCTGGGGATTGTCAAGTTACTTGGTGTGAAAATAATATGACTGTATTTGATTTCACAGTTGGTCATAATAAACCATTAAGTAAAGGTGGAAAAAACAAGCTAGATAACTTTATACCTATTTGTTCAAGATGTAATAGTTGTATGGGTGATAGATATACTATAGACGAATGGTCGGCAAAGTGGTGACTTTTTTTTAGTGCTCTTTTTAAGGTCGTATTATTCTGAAAATTGAATATGTTATCATATAATAAATGAATTATAAAATGACAGAATCAAAATCATCAACAAATATGGACAAGAAACCTGCGGCTGACTGCCAAATATGCTGTGAAACCTTTAATAAAACTACAAGGTCACGGATTGAATGTGGACATTGTGATTTAGAAGTGTGTAAAAAATGCGTAAGATATTATCTACTTGGCACTACTTCTGGTGCTCATTGTATGGGATGTAAAAATGCGTGGGAAAGAGATTTTACTCAAAAAAGCTTGAATAAATCATTTTATAATGGTGATTATAAAAATAGACGAAAAGACCTCTTATTTGAAGGTGAAAAAGCTAGATTTCCAGAAACAATGCCTGCTGTCGAAAACTATAAAAATATTCAAACTTGGCAAAAAGAAGAAAAAGATATGCAAATAGCTATTGATCAGATGAGAGAACAATTGTGGGAGTTAGAAAGAAATAAGAGAAAGATTAATAATAATATTCGTAGAGCAAAAACTGGAGAGGTTCTAGAAGAAAAGAAACAGGCTGCTCAATTTATTAGAAAATGTCCAGCAGATGGTTGTGAAGGATTCCTATCTTCTGCTTGGAAATGTGGTGTGTGTAACATTTGGGCATGTCCTCATTGTTTTGCAGCCAAAGGATTTGATAAAAATGCAGAACATACGTGTAATCCAGATGATGTAGCTTCTGCCGAACTTATCAAGAAAGAGACCAAACCGTGTCCTGCTTGTGGAACTCGTATATTCAAAATCAGTGGATGTGACCAAATGTGGTGCACTGCTTGTCATATTGCATTCTCATGGAGAACTGGAATGAGGGTAAACGGTGTTATTCATAATCCTCACTTCTATGCATTTCAAAGAGAAGGAGGTGCCGCTGTAATTCAAAATCCTGGAGCCCAAATTTGTGGAGGATTACCTACTTATTATCAAATTCGTGATAGAAAAAGGGCATTATATCATAATAAAGTATTCCGGAAATGGATTGATAATGCATTGTCTAATATGAAAGGAGATGAATGGAGACGATATACTTATCCTAATCAAAAACTGTTGGCCGGACTTGAAAATAATATTCAAAATATTCATAGAGGAGCAAATCATTTTCAATATACTATTCTAGACCGATTTAGACAACATTGTCAACAGGCTCAAGATAATAAAGAATTGCGTATCAAGTTTATATGTGGTGAAATGACAGAACAAAATATGAAAACGCAACTATTAAAAAGAGATACACAATATAATAAAAGACAAGCATTACTACATGTTTATGAATTAATGGGTGCAGTTTATACGGAAACTGTTATTGATATTCATAATGCTATGTTAGAATTTGTTCGTGACAATACAGAGGTTAGTGAAAAGCAAACCCCATTTGATAATGTGATGCAAGCATCTAAAGTACTAAAAGTTTTGAAAAGAATTCATACTAATATTATGAAGACTGAAAGAGTAAGAATTTATTGTAATATAGAATTGTGTAAAATCAGTGCTATTTATCATCAAGGAGTAGACATTATTGATGGCTCATATAATACTCCTAAGTTCAATAAAGAACGATGTAAAAGGGAATTATTGAAGAAAAATGCTGGTGATCTTCAACATAAAATAGAAACCGTTTGTGTGAATGGTGTTTGGCGTAACCGCCCATTATATGAAGATGATTATCACAGACATCCTGTTTATATTTAAAATAAATTATTAAACCAATCTATAATAAACTTTTCCAATAAAACATTTTTCTTTAAATGTTGACAAATATGACCTTTTTTTGTTTTACCACAAATAAGACATTTTTTTTGCTTTGGAATTATTTTAACTCTTCTACCCGGACAGATATGATTTTTGGTTTTCAATCCACAAATACTACATCTATATTGTGATTTTCTTGATTGTAGTTTATTACCTGCTGTAGATATTCTATTCCAAGGTAGTATTACACATCCTTGACCTCTTTTAAAATGTTTTGAGCCATAAAATAATATATTTTCTAAGAATTTAATTACTATTCTCGCTTTTTGTATATTGTTTATCATATCATTTCTAGATATAAAATCATTACTTTTGTAAATAATTTGATTTCTTCCTTCTTCTTTATACATTCTACTCCTATTTGAATGAACTAGTTCGTTTTTTATTTTACCAATTCCCATAATTTTATTGATATCATTATTCATTTCAATGATATAAATATATTTACCATTTGGAATTTTTTTACATAAAGGTTTATTGAGTCCATATGCACATCCTTTGTGCTTTTTTCTTTCTTTCCAACAATAGTTCTCCAAGTAAGTTTTATTATTAAATCTAACTGTTCCTACAAGAAATTCATATTGCATTAAATATCTCTCCATTTTTTAAATATAATATTTTCAATTTTTAACTAACATAGATAATTCATATAATTTTGCTGATACTGATAAACCCTTTACTCCTTTCATTAATTTTAAATCAGCCGGATCTTTCAAATATAATTCCAACATTCTTTCACGGAAATCCTTATAATTATTATAGTAATTTGTAGCCAAATTTTGGATTTCATCATGTTTATCTTGTAAGGCCTTAGGAAACTTGCCTATACTTGTATAACATTTTGCATATTCTTTTGTTTTGTTCAAATGCATTAACATAATAACAATAGAAGGTAAAAACTCATTAACTTCTGTTTTATTATTTAACATTTGTTCGAGATGTTTTGCATTACAATTCATGAAAGTTCCATATGACTTTTCAAACTTTTTGAATAGTTCCTTTTGTTTTTTTGATTCTTTTATTTTTAATCTTCTAATAGCTATGTTTTCTAATGCAGCCTTTAACAAAATAACACTATTATGGTCTCCATTTTCAAATGCTTTATTAGCTAATGACAAATAAAAATTGATATTATGCTTTACTTTTATTATTGTATTGGGTTTATCACCTGTTATTAATATAATATAAACAAGATTAGTCACTGCATTATTAAAGAAATCTGGAATTTTGGATTTTTCTTCGTCTGTTAAATAAGAATATAAACAACAAGTGCCTTTACGAAATGTTTTAATAGATTTTTCAAGTTTAATATCAAAATCTGTAGTAAAAAGATTTAAAACTAATGATCTTAAACACATTTTTTTAGGTTTAGGTGGTGTAGGTGTTAATGGTGCTGATTTAACACCTATATTAAATAAATCTAATCCTTCTAATGAAAGGGTTCGAGCTCTTTTTTTCCCTTTTTTCATATACTAAGTATTATTATATTTCTTTTATATTTTAATCCACTTTTACATTTAATCTTGCATATTCTTTGTATCCTGGACATACATAATCTGTATGATAATCCCGGGATAACTTTTTATTTACTCCTCCAAATGCGTCAACATATACTATTTTCTTAATACCCAATCTTTTTATTTCTTTTGCACAATGAGAACACGGTTTTGATTCGGCTGAATGTTTTGTAGAAGGTCTATGCTTTACTATATATATTGTTAGTTTCTTCATTTTTCGTCTTATTTTACTATCATAAAACCCACGACCCTTTTCTTTTACCCCGGAAAGCGTATGGGAAGAACTTATGTATGGCAGCAACTTCAGCATGTCCAGCACATCTAATATGACTACCATATTTATTACGATGAGTATTATGATCCATAGCTAGTATTTTATTACCACGGCAAATTCCTGCCGCCACACGAGTTGCTTGAGGAGATGTACTGGCCAAAGCCAACAACTTGCTGATTATACGATTTTGAGTGTTCGACATACTTGATATATATTATACCTTAATTTATTTATGTTTTTTATAATTCAATTTTATAGATATTGTATTATATATCAAGTAAGGGCTCCTCCTCCTTCTTATTTTCTTTATAACATGATATTAATAATGAACCCCATCCTAATATACATAAAATAATACACACAATAATTACCCAAAACATATTGTATTTAAATATAAATTATATATTCCTAATACAATTTTGTAATCAATTTAAATACTTGAATATATTTGATATTAATGACAAGTAAACCATTACAAGTTCCAGTATATGTTCCTACTGAAGATGAAGTTGTACAACAAGCTTATGTTATAGGTCCAACAGTTGTTCCTGAAGTATCTAGTATGACTGTAACTGATGATATGATTAAAACTTATAGTCTTGCTAGAACTATTAAAATTCTCACAGTAATTGATATGTTTTTTAGTTTTATATATTGTTTTTATAATCCATGGTTTTTTATACCTCTTTTACTTGCTATTTCAGGATATATAGGTGCAGTAAAATTTAATGCTAATTATATCTTTTTGTATGCTACTTATGTTGTTCTAGATGTCTTTGCAAAATCTGCAATATTTTTTGCAAGTTATGCCAGTTTATCAAATAATGAAAAAGCAGACCATTTATTTAATGTTATATTAGTTATCTTAAGTATATTTATAAGTATATGGATAATTAGTGTGTTATTAAAATTTGTCAAACTTCTCAATAAGTTGACACTTTTAGAATTAGATCATTTGCGTAATAGAGGAATACCTAGACATAGACTTGTATATGTTTGGTATTAATATGGATATTGATATGATATAAATTTAAGATATCTTATTTTTTCGGCATCACATATCTGACATATATGTTTATTGAAAATCTTTATTGGAGCACAATAACAGTATTCTACTCTATCTATATAATATTTTAACGATAATTTATTATATATATATTTATGATGTGAATTACAAATCATTATATATGATAAAATTTCTTTTTCTAATTCTTCAGGTAACTTGTTCATATTTAATAAAATAGTTCTCTTTTTTTAGTTCCTTTTTTAAAAAGAAAAATATTTCTTTTTATGAAAGTTTGTTATATAATTTCTCTCCAACTTATCTAATTTGAAGTAGTCAAAAAGTGTTTTATCTGTTATTTCTTCAGGAAAGTCTTCAATCTTTGTAATATCTGGTAACATATCAAAGATATGCCTTTCTAGATATTTCATTCGGTATCTTGTTGATTCAAACATAGTTATAATAAAATTTGTGGAGAGAAATTGTTTTAATTTTATAAATTCACTTTCGTTTTTATTTAAAATTACATAATTATCACGATTAGAAATACCAAAATATCCACTAATATCAAGAAAGGGGAATCCATACATTTTATGCGCTAATACTAATTTGGGTTTTTCATAGTATTGACATCTTATATTAGAAAAATTTATAACAAGTTGTGGTTGCAAACCATTAAGTGTGCAAGTCTTTATATTGGGGTAGGGAGTTTTTTTACAAAGTTTTGGACCAACAACTAATCCCTTGTATCCTGGTCTCATATTCGTTTTTTTGACCTTTATACGCCCTACTTTTTCTACAAAAGGTAAAAGTTTTTTAATAATAGATACACCAAATAATGGTAATGAAAAAGATGTATCCATTATGAATCTCCTAATCGGTTTAAAAGTTATATATTTACTATGTATTTTATCATATATTTTGATATTTTGAATCAGATGATTTTCCGGTGGTCGTCCAGTTACGGGTTCTCCATGCTGATATTCTAAGCTGATACCACCATGTTGTAATCTTTGAAGTAAAAAATAACAAGTAGGTGTTTGACCATTACCGTGAAACATTTTATTTGATTCTGTATTATTGAATGTTTTTATATATTTGATATTGTATCTTAATATTTCCTTAAACATAGAATGGTCATATTTCATCCAAATGGAAGGTGTAATAAATAGTAAATATCCTCTACCTTTTAAATGAACCTGGACAGCTTTTTTCACAAACCATCCCCAACATCCTTTACCTTCTACTTCTACCCAATTATTATCTTGTATAATATTCATTTTACTTGTATTATATGGTGGATTACCTATAATCATATCATATTTACGAAACCATTTTTGTGGATTTTCTGGACATTTCAAGAAATCTACATTAAAAACATTAGATTTCTCTCCAAATAATTGTTTAAGAAGTGGAATAAATGTAGAATTTATTTCAGTCATATAAATCATATTAGTTATTATATGATTATGTCTTTGTTTATCGTCAGGATAAAAGTTTTTTAATCCTTCAAATAATCTTTTATAAAGTATTATACAAAAATAACCTCTTCCTGCACAAGGATCTAACCATTTTAATGTGGGATCTTTAAAACACTTATTAGGAATTAAATCTAACATATCATTTATAATTGCAAAACTAGTATGTACTTCCCCATTTATTTCTTTATTTCCTTCTGTAATCATAAAATCTTGTTCATAGGTATTTATATCAATGTCATACACAGACATTTATATAAATTTATTCATCTTTCTTTTTATTATTTTGCAAAATAATAAGTATATTATTGATTTTATCGTCAATTAAAGATAAAGAATTATTAATAAAATTTCTCTCCAATCGACTAACTGTATCTGTCAAAAATCTATCGATTTCATTTTTTTTAAACTGATCTAGTGTAGTTACTTTGAATATCTTGTTTTTAACATTTATTGAGGCTACCTGAATATCTTCAAAAGTATAATTATCTTTGAGTTCAAGAATTTGTTGAAGTTCTATTATATTATAATGATTTAAATTCAAGTCTAAATTTAAGTCACTCATATATATTATATATCGTCTTTTTTTAATAATTTATTTAATTTACCTATAGTCCAAAATTGTATTGCTACAGCAGGTCCTGTTTTTATCCAAGTAGCTGTTAAACCCCGATAAAATCCTCTAATACCTTCAGTTTTAAATATTTTTTTACATGCATCAATAATACCACCATATTCAGGAACTGAAGAATCAAATCCTTGTAATTGCAATCTTCTTCTAACTAAATCAGTTGGATATGTAATAGAAACTGAAAATAAACCTGCAAAAGCTCCACCTACAAGTCTGGAATCAAAATAAGTATCTTTTACAAGCGAATTAATATAGTAAAAAGAAGTATATTGCAGTCCACTAAATACACCAAAACCTAAAAGACTGCATTGAGAACCTTGATATAATTGTCGAATAGGTATTTTTCTTAATGCATCAAGGATACCTTTATATTTATTTTTATTGGTTTGTAATGATAAATAAGTTCGTGTTGTTTCTAGAGGATAGGTTGCTAATATACTAATTGCACCCGCGGTTGAACCAGAAAGAAAATTAGCTACATTTTCGTTTCCAAACTTTTCTTTGTAGTAAGATTTAACATTACGAAATATACTATAATTTATAGCTAATTGTGGGAAAATACGCGTGCAATTAGTTCCATTGCCCTTCCAAAAAAATCGAATTCCTTCTTTTTTATAAACATCTTTCAAGGTTGTATTAGGTATAAAATAATTCTGTCGTTGTATTCTGTTTAATTCAATTGGAGCAACAGCACTTCTTGAAACTATACCTCCTATTCCACCAATAATGAAATCAATAAACATTTCTATATATATAGATTTTTTTCATTTAATTAAGTTTACCTATTAACATTGTGTGAGGACTTTTTAACCACAAATTATAACATTCTAATGAACAAAACCCAAATTTATTCTTACCTATTTGTGCTCTTTTTTCAAATTTTGTTTCATTTTCAAGAAAAATAAAACAATGACTACAACAAACATCTTCTAAAGGTTTTATAAAAGGACGAGGCGAAGGTGGTCCTTTTTCAACAGATATTGTTTTATCTCGCCACCAACATTGTAGGTATTCAATAATACTATTCATAATATAAATATAAAGGATTTAAAATTTAAGTGAAAAATAATAATAAATGATACGATTAGAAAAAGATATGGAAAAATATGTAAAAAAATATAAATATCTTGTAGTTTTCCCAGATAAAAAGGTAGAACTTTTTAAATCACTACGAGATATTCAAGAAAGTATTTGTATTGATTCTTCAACAATATCAAAAAAATTAAGTAATCACGAAAATATATTTACTCCTAAGGGAAGTGAATATATATTTCATATTAGACAGTTAGATCAATTACCACTAGAATCTGTGTCAGTAAATTGTCCCCACTCTCCATCAAATGAATCCATTTTAGATAATTCATGACCATGTGATTCTACTTTTGGTAAATTATTATTAATAAAATCATCATCATATTTTCTAGGTTTTTCAAGAGGTTCTTCTTTTTCATCCATTAACATTATTGCCATTGCAGCATAATTATGTAAATCTATTAAAGTATCACGGATTGATTCCGTTTTTACTAGACAAACAGAAGAACTTGTTATGCTAGATAATCTATTTATTTTATCACCCATTCTTACGATAACTCCTACCGGTCCAAAATTGGCGAAAGCATCACCATAATCTGCATTTTTTCTTTCAAACAACTGTATTGCTTCATTATGCACAGCTTTATATTGAGAAACTCTATCCATATGTATATAAACGTACATATGGGTTTAAATTATTATTATTAATCTTTTGGAGCTCTTTTTTTGATAACGGTTAATAATACTTGAGATGTTTCTACTATTTTTTCGTATGCAGATTGGGTATTTTTTATTGTTGAATCTATAAGTTCCAATTGTCTATTTTTTTTTGCAATAGCGGTTTCTAAAATACTTTTCCTTTTATTTCTCTCATCTAATACCTTTTGAACATCTTCTAATTCTTTTTGATCCTTACTTAGCTTTCGTTTTAGTTTTCCTTTTTTATCTTTTAAATCATTTAAGGTTTCTATAAATTCTTCATTAAATTTACATAGTGCCTCTTCTTTTGCCTTTGTAGTGTCTGACATATATATAAGGATGATACAAAATAATTAACAATTCTGGCACCGCATATTCACTCCTCTTTTACGAGCTAAATATCTTTCATAACTATTATGTTTCACATCCACGCCTGTTTGATATGGTTGAACTATAGTTCTTGCTTTAATACCACTAGCAGTACCTGTCCTAATAGGAACTGAAGCGGTTTGATCACCTGGACCACCTACATTTGTATAACTCGTTCCTAATGTTTGAACACCCTGACCTAATGTTTCCTTTGGAGGAACAGCCGATATAGGATTAAATGTAGTTAAAGATTTTTTAAGAATAGTAAATCCTGACGCATATGTTCTAAAATTCTTTGAATTGTTAATACCACCTATAACTTTTGTTTGATATCTATTATAACTTGCATCTGTTTGAGGAAATTTGGCATTATTATATCCTTTCCATCTTCCTTGACCATTACATGACAAGCAAAAATTTGATGTTGTAGTACAATTATCCATTATATACTATAACTATAAATAAATTGAATTAGAGAAAAAAAATAATATATTCTAATTAATAATGAAAATATGTCCGTACTGTAATAAACAGTTTAAACTAAAAAAATCATTGACTAATCATATGATGCTTTGTCAACTTGATAATAAGGAAACTATAAATGTTCTACCCACTCAAAAAGAAATGTGGATTATTTTACAAAAATTGTATAAAGATAATGAAAATTTAAAAAAGAAAGTTAATCAATTAGAACAAATAGTAAATAAGGATGTAAAAAAAATGAATATGGTTGATTGGTTAAACAATAATGATAAAGGTATAGCTATTGAAGTTTGGTTAAAAAATAATATTTTAGTCACATTAGACGATCTACAAATGATATTTTCAACCGATTATACAAGAGGATTATCTAATATTATTCAAAATAATTTAAATGAAAAAGAAAATTCACCATTTCGTGCATTTAGTCACAAAAGTAAACAATTATATGTTTATGAAAAAAACAAATGGAAAAAGTGCAAAAAAACAGATATTATGAAAATATTTGATAGAATATCTTTGAATATTTTAAAAAAAAGTAAAGAATATGATAAAAGTTTGACTGATAATGAGAAATATGGTCCAGATAACATTCAATATTTGAAAAATTGTGATAAAATAATGGTGGTAGATACAAAGAAAAAGGAAAGATATTATAAACATATTGAAAGTTCTATTATTTCATTAACATGTAAAAGTTTGAACGATATGGCAGAATATAAATTTTATATATAAAACATTTAAACCACTGGTATATAAAATATATATATGGAAAAAACTATATATTTTATAAGGCACGGATATGCATTACACAATAAACTATTTTGGGATATTGGTAAAAGAGCATATTGTGAGTATAGAGACACTCCTTTATTAGAAGAAGGTTACAACCAAGCTAAAAGATTAAACTCTACTTGGAAAGAATTGAATAATATACAATTAGTAGTTGTATCACCTTGCACAAGGACATTGCATACAGCTGAATTTGTATTCAAAAATCAAAATATTCCTATGATTGCAAAAGATTTTTTAATAGAATACCCAATAGGAGGACATGAAATATGTAATCATAGATATGATTTAGATCATTTAAAACATTTATATCCATATATTGATTTCAATAATAATCCACAATCATTAATATGGCCTGACCGCGTTGAATCTATAAGAAATTTAAATGACCGTATAGAAACTATGTTTGATTGGATTGGACAAAGACGAGAAACTACAATAGCTATTGTTAGTCATAGTTCATTTATAGGACAAATGAAAGATAAAAAAATAGGAGATGAAAGTAATGAGTTAAAACATTGTCATCCTTATAAAATAATTGTTAATTATAGTCATAAAAAAAAATTTATTAGTATGAGAGAAATCAAAGAATAATATATCACTAATAAATATGATGGAAGTTATAATAGGATTACTATTATCAGGTATTTATTCATATCTTGTTTTACCAAAAAAAGAAAAAGGCCATCCAAGAATAAGCCCTACTCTTTACCCTTTAATATTTAAAGGTATGATAATGATACCAATCTCAAAAGAAAAATGTTTTCATATGCATCATTGGATTATAAATTTATTTATACTTATTATTAGTTTATTTATCTATATTCCAAAACTAATTATCGGCTTTTCGTTAGGTTTATTTTTACAAGGGTTATCTTATAAAGATCGTTTTCATTTTATTATAAATAATCCTTATTAGATAGAATACTTCTTTTTAAACATTTCAGGTGTCATCAATTGAACCTCTAATGCTCTTGCTTTATCTGCCTTACCAGTATCATCATCTAAGTCTTTCACTAATACTGCAAATGTTTTCTTACTCACACTTGTTCCTAACTTTACACCTATTTTATCTAGTTTTTGTTGTAATTCTTTATCACGAAAACCAGTAATTACTATTTTTTTATTATATAATGGATGAGATTTATCTACATTTTTAACTGTTACTTGACTAAGCTTATTAGTTTGTTTTATATCCTTTAAGAATTTTATAAACTTAGGAATATAAGGAACAAATAATCTTGCCGTTTTATCTTTGAAACCATCTAATTGTGATATTTTTTCTAGTTTTTCTTCTTGACTTTCGCTACTTGTAAGTATATTAGGATATTCATCCATAATTGCAATAATTCTCTTAGTTCCTAGACCCCTACCGAATATATTTGATGCTCCCATAAGAGAAGGTAATGTTACATTATCTAGTCTTTCATGAATAGAATTATAAATTTTTGTAGCCATTTTCTCTTTAAATCCCTCTACACTCATAAAATCTTGAATTGTCATTGTTAATATTTTTGGAATAGTTTTGTATCCTGCATTCATTATTCTTTGAATATTACCTCTTCCCAGTCCAACAACATCCATTTTGTTGAAGAAGTCATCCATAATCTTTAATTTTACAATATCATTATCTCCAGCATCAATCAATACCAAATCTTTTTTTGTTGAATTCCATTTATATTTATAATTAGAGGAAGGCATCTTTATTGTTTTTGCTGGTTTTACTACCTTTTCAACTTTTGGAATTACATCTCCACTTCTCAAAATTTGAACAAGTGCTCCTAATCCAATTTTGTTTTTAATAACGAATTCTGCGTTGTGCAGGGTTGCATATTGAATAACTGCTCCACCTAATTTTACTGGTTGAATTTGAACCTTTGGCTTTAAATAACCATCTTTACTTGGAGACCAAATAACATCAACAACCTTTGATTCTACAATTTGATCGTCTAATACAGTTTTAAATGCAAATGCATGTTTAGGATTTTTACTAGTTCTAGGATATTTTTTATCATCTGCCACAATAATACCATCAATATCATAATCATAATTTTCACGCCAATCTATTAGATATTTGGACAATACGGTTTTATCTATTTTCGTCATCTTTTTATGAATTACAGATATAATATTTAGTTTTTTTATCAATGCAAACTGTTTACTAGGTGTCAAATGCGGAGTAACAACTTCATAACAGACAAAATCAATATCACTCCATCTTTCAGGAAATGATTCCTTTGCGTTTGCTGTTCCAGCTATCATATTTCTAACATTTGCAAATCTATCACTCCAATTAGTTTCAAATACATCTTTTTTCATTAATAATTCACCTCTAATTTCAATACCTTTTTGAGTAGGTAATCCAAGATACTCAATTGCATGACTTATATCTTGTCCTACTTTACCATTACCTCGTGTAAACAATACTGGTTTATCTCCCATTGTACTATAACCTGCTGAAACTCCGTCTACCTTTGCACTAATAATAAATGGACCTTTATAATCTTTTAACCAAGTAGTAATTTGTTGTTCTTTTTTAAATTTATTCATTGACCACATTTCAAAAGGCAATGTTATTTTCTTTTTTTCAACAGACACACTACAAGCCGTATGACCCTCTTGAATAGCTTCATTATCTGGAAATTTTTCTTCAATAAATTCCTTTAAAATATCATATTCTTCATCACTCATAAGAGATTTATTATTACAATAATAACCTTTATTTGCGGCTCTAATCATAGAGCTTAATCCAGATTCATTCAGTTCTTCCAATTGTGATTGACCTACTTTTAAGAATTCTTTAATAAATCTCTTTCCTTTTCTAATTTCTGCACCAGAGTTCAGTTTTTTTAGTGTTTTTTTTTTAGTTTTACTTTTATCTATTTTCTTGGATATCTTTTTGTTTTGACCTGGATATGTTTCCTGCCAAAATGTTTTCAATGGCGCAGCATCTTCAATAAGAACTACTGCATTTCCACCTTTTCTTTCGGTTGGTCCTTTATAAACCATACCCATAAACTTAAATACAGATTCTTCAGTAGGAAAATACCTATCAAGTTTTTCACCTTTTTTACCATTCACCATTTTATACAATCCATGTTCATTCATTGAATAACCCATATCTAATGCTCTTTTTCTCATAACAGTATTAAATTCTTTGCTACCTGTAAAATACAGTAATGCAAATGCCAGTTCTTTATGTTTAGTAAACATAAAATCAATTCGTCTAGCAGGTTTTCTTCGCAACTTACTTACTCCCAAACTTTTAGTATTTCCCCTAGATAACACTTCAATCAAAATGTTTTTCTCAATAAGAGCATCGATAAATTTGATGAATACACCTGTATCATCTTTTGGATCGCTAATACAAATATCAATATCTCCTGAATCCTTTGCGCCTCTACGATAAGAACCCATTATTTGAAATGTACTATCTTTGTTTTTTACCGTATCAAATATTTTTTTCAACTCTTTTTCATAAGTGTCTATTTCTTTTCTAGGAATCCGTTTGAGAATATCTTCATAATACTTCAAACCTTTCTTTTGAACATCATTCAAAAGCTCATCTTGCCTTTCTCTTAACTCTACAATAGTTGTAACATTATGTTTTTTCACTAGTTCTTCGGCCTTTTTAGGACCAATACCATAGACTTCAGTAAATATAAACATTGGATTACTCTTCGCTTTTTCCAAAACATTAAGAGTTCCAGTATCTACAAATTCCTGTAGTTTAGTTAGTATTGTTTTACCAATACCTTTTTGCCCTTTCAATTGACTCACCTCAGTAATAGGGGTTTTAAGTAATATAATTGACTCTTTAGCTTTTGTATAGGCTCTTGCCCTGAAATGTTGTCCCTTCTTCATCATAAGAGACTCTAGTTGTTCTAATACTTTAACGAATTGTGCATTCATACTTGGCATATCTGTTGATTTATGTTTAATTGATTTATTAATAGATTTAGACTTTTCAATTTTCGACGGTAATCTTAATCTTTTCTTGAGTTTTCTTATTTTCATAGTAGACTTTTTTTTCTTTCTTTTTTTTAAAACCAAGGTTCCCTTCTTTTTGACCTTACTTTTATCTATTTTCCTTTTAAGTGTCTTTTTTTTAGTGCTCTTTTTTATACAATAACCTCTCTTCTTTAATGTTCGTCTTGGTAATGATATCTCTGTCGCACATATATCTCCTTTATCTGTTTTATAACATTTATCATGTGATTTCCATTTATACATAAATGGAAATATACAAGGACCTTCTTTTATCTTTCTATTTTTCTCTTTTTTCCCTTTATTGTTGATATCTGTTCCATACATAATGGACATTATATACATTATGTATTTATTTTTCCTCGAAATATTTCTTTAAAAATGTATCATTTTTTTTATAAAGTTGATCTAAATATTTATAGGATTTTCCTTTTTTTTCTTTATCCTGATTTTCGCGTATTTCTACTACTTTTAGTATATTAATTTTTGGTTCTGGTAATTCTTTTCTTGGAGTGTTCATAATATAAATAATAATATAAAATAAATATATGATGAACGGTGGAAATCAAGTATTATTTAGTAGAGGTATTCAAATATCAAATAGCAATGGAAATATTAATAAAAAGGAGTATAATGCAATGTATGATGGTGATAAAGGTAAAATGATATTAAATGATAATGGTAGAAAATACTATATTGAAGCTGATGATGATGATATTCATAAATTATTCAATCAACCCAAAAGTAGTATAGGTATCGAAAAACAACTCAAAAATATTGTAAGAAAACCAAAAAGAAAACCAAAAAGAAAACCAAAAAGAAAAACAAAAAAAAGAATTAAAATAAAATCACCTTCAAGAAAAAAAAGAAAAGTTCATTATACAGTAAGAAAAAAAACTCCTTCAAAAAAGAAAACACCATCAAGAAAAAAAACTCCTTCAAAAAAGAAAACACCATCAAGAAAAAAAACTCCTTCAAAAAAGAAAACACCATCAAGAAAAAAAACTCCTTCAAAAAAGAAAACTAATCAAAGATTATTACCTGATAACCTTTTAAAAACAATAATTTAATTATTTCTTTAATATTGTCTTAAATATTATAGAATCTTGTTTATAAAGATTGTTTGATCTTTTTGCTATTAAATATTTTTCAGCAAACTCTTTTTCCATCATATTTAAATATTTTTTTGATGCATAAATCAAATCAAATTTACCTTGATCTAATCCAACACATTCAATACTTATATTTTTGATATTTTTAGTATATCTTATGAAATCGGCTAATAATTCATCATTTTCAGTAAAAAAAAATACTATTACACAATGATTTCTATATATTTGTCTATTTTTACCTATATGTTCATACATTGTATAATAATCTTCTAACTTACATTCATAAGCCTTTTCCAATAATATATTTTTAATTTCTGTTAAATTTGTTACTTTCTTTAAATTTATAGCGACTTCTATTTGATATACCATTTGATATTGGTAAATATTTTAATTTTGAATTATATTTTTTTACTACATTGATGTAGTAAAATAGTTAATAATTAATTAAGTAAAACAATAAATTTATTATTATTTGCATATTTATATATGTCAACAAACTGGAAAGATATCGGTATGAATTCAGGAAATATGAAACAACATAGAAATGTAACCAGTAATAGAGTGAATTATGAAAATGGTAAATGGGATTCAGTATATGATATAAGCGGAATTGAATCAAAAGGATATACTTTTGATATATCTGGACAAAATGTAGTTGTTGGTATTGGTACAGATAAACCATTTAGTAGATTATCGCTAGGAAGTAATCAAAATAGCGGAGAATTTAGTCCTACTAAACCAGGACAGTTAGCTGCTATTGCACTTAACGAAGATTTCAATGGTGATAATTTCAATGGATTGTTTTACAATGCAGATATATCAGGGCAATCCAGAAATGCTGATAAAATTCCTGGTATACAATTAATGTCCTCCGTAAATGGATTTGATGTTACTGATTTAAGCAATGGTCAACTAATTGTTGGAAGTGATAATGTTGTTACTATTGGAGGAAGACCTAGAATAGGCAATGAATCTTATAATAATAGCATACCATTTTTACCTGGAACACATGGAGATAGAAAAATAGTTCTTGATACTAGAGGAAGTATAAGAACTGATGGATATATTAATTTTTACAATAAAACAAGTACTTCCTTTGAACCTAATGGGTCGAGTTATGATAAACACGCAGATATTCCTGTAGGATCGTTATTTTTATCTTCTGGAGCGGGGCAAGTCACACAAAATACTGGACTTTATTTTAAAAAAAGCAATAACAATAGCTCTTCCGATATTGTCGAAATTACTGGGGGAGGAGGTGGTGGTGGTGGTGGTAGCGGGACTGGTTCAACATTATTCGATGGTAGTTTGAATCATCTGGTTTTGAATTCTAATGGGAATTATATAGACTACCCGTACATTATTCAAAAAAATAATGAAGCTACTCTTGTTGGAGGCGTTCCTATTACTTTTAGTGGAGGAACATGGAACAAACAAGACGCTAGTGGAGTTATTGGATTTCAAAATGCACTTACTATTAGACAGGGAAATCTCTCTGTTGTAACTATAAGTGGAGAAAATTTTAAAATTAATGATCCTTTTGCTAGTTCCTTATTGTCTGCATTTCAAGGCATTTCAGGTGGTATTATATTTGCAGAAAAACAATTATTATTAGGAACTACTCCTGATGCACCCAAGTCAACCGGGACACCCGAAAATGGATATTTGAGGTCTGGATATGCTATAATTGATGCACAAACAGTCGATGAAACAGCTACTATATTATCTTATAATTTTAAACATGGTGGAACTACTGCCATTAAATATAACCCAGCAAAAGCTAGCAATTCTATTATATTACTTAAAAAAGATATAAATGAAGATGGAAATACTACCGGTAGTTCAAAGGGATGTGTAATTGGTAAGACATTTGATGCTAGTAATTCGATAGTTATAGGAGGGAGATTTGGAGAAATAAGCACACCTAATTCCCTTATCAGTCATCCAATTGATCAAGGATATTGTAATAATGATATAATAGATCCTAGTGGATGTAATATTGTTTTTGGTTATAAAAATACATTAAAATATACTCCAAATTCTTTCATTATGGGAGCAAATAATACTGTAGATAACAACGAAAGTAAACCTATAGATATTACATCAGAAGGAGGTACTATAGTTGTAGGTTCTAGTAATGCAATAAATAACAACTCCTCAAATGATCCAATAAATAAAAAAACACAAAATGTTATATTTGGAAATAATAATAAATCGAACAATAGTGAAAACTCATTTATTCAAGGAACAAGTAATACTAATTTTGGATCATCTAATGTAATATTTGGTGATTCTAACAAATTAGGAAATTTTAATATGACGACAGGACTTACTGACTATAATAGATATTATACTACTGAAAATAGTTTTGTTCAAGGAAATACAAATCAAATTTTAGCACCATCAGGAGAAACGGTTAAATATGCATTTATTGCAGGGAAAAATAATACATTAGATATGAGTAATAATACTTTTTCTACAAATCAAAACCATGGTTTTACATTATTAGGTTGTTATGCTGGTATTTCTGGAGAAAATTTCGCCGAACCCCTTATGTCTAATGGCGACATTATTGAAGATTTATCAAATATTAGATTTGCAATTGGAACAGCAGAAATGTATAATTACAGAACGGGTGATGATAAAGAAATACATAGAGGCAATGTTTTTACTATTGATTCTTCTGGTAATACTCATATACATGGCAATTTAATTGTTGATGGTTCTAATGTAGTATTAAGAACAGAATATCTTGATGTAAGTGATAATAATTTATCTTTGAATTATCCTGGAACTAATTCTCCAGAAGGAGGAGGAATAACTATATTAGATACAGCTACTGGAGAAGGACACAAAGGATTAATTTGGACTGCAAATGGACCATATGGTTCTACTAATTGTTGGGATACTAGTGGTTCTGATATTTCTACTAATAATATTTATGCTATGGATATTAGTTCTCAGGGTATCAGGTCTATTGATATTAGTTCTCAGCGTATTTATGGGGTAAATGCATTTATTGGTGAAGTATATAAGCGTGGAACATTAACAGGAGGTACCTTTACAGGATACAATTTCGATATTAATCCGGATGAAAATTTAATTGTTGTTGTGGATGGTGGTACACCACAAATACTTACCTTAAGTACTGATTTAACCAGTATAAATGACGCTGCCTCTGCTATTGATAACGATTTGACTGGTGCATCATGTGCCGTTGATGGCGGCACTGTTTTAAAAATTACATCAGCAACACCCGGAAATAATAGTTCAGTTTCAATTAGTACTACTACTGATACAAATGCTTTAGCATTGTTTGGTTCAGTCACAACCACAACTCCAATAGTATGCACTGTTTCAGATCAGGGAGATATTAGTGGTATTGATATTAGTTGTGTTGATATTAGTGCCGCTAATGGATATTTTAGTAGTCATTTGAGTTTAGATAGACTTTTGTATGCTCATGATATTTCTGCTAATGATATTTCTGCTAATGATATCAGTTGTGTTGATATTAGTGCCGCTAATGGCTATTTTAGTAGTCATTTGAGTTTAGATAAACTTTTATATGCTCATGATATTTCAGCTAATAATATTTCTGCTAATGATATTAGTTGTGTTGATATTAGTGGTGTAAATGCTTTTTTCACAGGTGATTTAAGTTGTAATGGTAAATTATATGTTGGTGGTTTGATTGACCCTACTGGATTGGTTTTGGATGCGCAAAGCACAATACCTAACGGCGCGGCAGGAACAAATAAAGCTGTTATTTGGTATGACTCTACCGCTCTTACAAAATTAAAATTATCACTAAATAATGATGATAGTGAAAATATAGCAACAGAAGCATATGTTAGTAGTCAAGTCAGTGGTGGAACATCAGGTGGTTCAGATAAAATAAAAGTATATGGAGCGGGGTCACTCACTGGTACTGGTTATGAATTACTTTTTAGTGACGGGGCGGACGGTTCCCTGGAAGATATATATGGACATGATGGTAAATTAACATATGACCCTACGACAAAAACAATAACAACGTCAGCATTTACCGATACCACCGGCGCTAGTTTAAGTGGGGGTGCTATATCCGGATTAAGCACAGCTTTAACAATAGGTCAAGGAGGAACAGGGTCAACAACCGCCCCTCTGGCAAGAACAGCATTAGGATTAGGAAGTGCAGCTACTTTCGCCAGTACTAGCTTTGCAACATCAGCACAAGGAACAAAAGCAGATAATGCTCTACCAGCTTCAAATGTTAGTAATTTTGGTGCCACTTTAATAGATGACACAGATGCTGCCACAGCAAGAACAACACTAGAATTAGGAAGTGCTGCTATTGCTACTTCTACTGACTTTCAAGCAGCCATCACTGGATTTACACCTTCAGCAGCATCTATTATATTTG
>WLWF01000859.1_pt1 | contig 27858 bp, 41 predicted proteins | sample 6718331 | NCBI WGS metagenome assembly WLWF01 (sample SAMN12718692, study PRJNA515312) | sponge metagenome | isolation source: marine sponge | host: Mycale hentscheli | place: New Zealand: South Island, Marlborough, Capsize Point | collected 2003-05-01
GGTTGTTCCTCTTTTACTTTTTCTTTGTCATGCATGTAGCCTAGAAAACTTATCATCCCAAGGAATGATAAGCCTCCTGCTACTGCAATCATTAATAATAATATCCAATCCATTATTTAAATCTTAAACTGCCTTCAACAGATACAAAATCTTGAGCACATCTATCACATGCATAATCATCATGTGACATTTGTACAAGAGTTGATTCTGCACAGTTGGGACAAACCTTGTCGGTTTTATAAACAGGATAGTCCTGTGGTACATTGTGTGGTTCTTGCTCTAACATTTCAATGAAGAGCTCTTTCATTCTTCCCATTAGTCTAAAGGGTTATAGTAATTAACTTTACTTTCATCAAATCCCTTTAGAGCCTTTTGCACCCAATACTCATCTTGTGTTCCTTTATAACAAAGGATATGACAAGTAGATGTCTCTGTAGGATTTAATCTTAACAACCGGCCAATACGTTGTGCCGTCTTTCTCTCATTACCATATGCATGCATGATAATCCCTTGCTTTAGATTGGGTATAGTAACACCCTCACTAAGTTGGAGTACACATGACATCTTATCTATCCGCCCATCACTAAACAGTTGAAAGTTTTCATCTGAGTTAGGGTTGTTAGAGTGATATGAATGTGTACATATTCTATCAGCTTGATCTTGTGTATTAGCAAATACAATACACTTTGATTTGATATTCTGTAGAATAGATTTTACATATGTCTCTTTGGTTGTATAATCCATGAGAGCTCTCATCCTCATAATAGAAGCAAACTGCTGTTGTTTCGGTGTATTAGCGTTAGCCATACGTGAATTACAATAAGCATAGTCTTTATATTCAGAGGTGTACCAAAAGCCACCATTCTTATTTTTCTTTTTATAAGTTGGTGTCTTTGCAAGTTCAAGCATATGAACTACAATCTTGTAGTCATTCAGAATTTTGTTATCTGTTGCATCATCTACAGAGAACTCATACTTAATAGGACAGTATTTTTCTACCATTCTATATTTCTCTGTTCCTTTACGTACTGGTGGTGTACCAGTAAGGCCAAGAATCTTACCTGCATATGCAGACAAGAAAGGTTCATGACTCTCTAGTAAACTATGACACTCATCTAAATACACAAGCTGATACTCCATAGGATTATGCTTATTGATAGATAAGTAAGTTGTAAAGGTAAAATGCGGTTGTAAATGTTCAAGGTCCATCTTTTCAAGTTCTGTAAACCAGGCTTCCTTGATAGATAGTTTTGGTATTACAACCAGAGCTTTTATAAACGGATCATAATTCTTTTGAAAGTGTTGGATTGCAATTCTTGTTTTACCAACACCCATGGAAATACCTAATCCACATCTTTTATGTTGTGATGCTATTGTAAGCGCGTCATTTTGTACTACTTCTCTATGAGTCATATTAGAATGTTAACCATCTTAATCTTCTCTGATATTTTCTGATTAAAACAGCATTATTATTTAAGTGTTTTGTAATTTCTTTAGACCAATCACATTCAATCTCTGCTTGTATAACAGTATTGATTGTGTCAAAATGCAGTTGATGTAGATAATCTCTTACATAATTAAGATGTCTTTTTCTTTTAAATAAGTTTTTAATTGTTTTCATAACAAAATGTTTAGTGAAACATAAGTGACCCCACAAGGACTCGAACCTTGAACCTACAGCTTAGAAGGCTGTTGCTCTATCCAATTGAGCTATGAGGCCATGAATGATGATTTAAATTAAGTTCTCTTTTCTGAGAATCCTAATTCTATAGCTTCTTTTGGATGTTCTTCTATATAAGTGTGACAGTGTCTACATACAGATAACCAAGTTGTTTCCTGTAAATAGTATTTACCTCTACCTTTTTTGTGATGAACATCTGTTGACTGTCTACTACATCCAGGTAATGCAGCTTCACACATTGGTTTAGATTCCATAAACTTTCTTCTAAGTCTGGTATATACTGCATCTAGTATAGCCATCTTCTTAGATTTAGGGTTAATAGGTTTCTTCTTTAATGGTTTAGCATCTGGTGCTTTAGATTTCAACCAGCAACTCTTGCAATACCGATTTCCTTTATCATTCTTCCAGATAAATTGTTCAGTATTGCAATTGTTGCACAGTTTCTTTTTTCTCTCAATCATTTTAGAGTCAAATAGTTTTTGGGCAAGAGCCCTTTCTTCATGTAGAAAAGAATTAAATCTTCATAACTTATTCCTAATTCTTTGAAAGTAAGTTTATTAATATAGTTAGGGTCTACATCATAAACAGATAGAGTATTTAACTCTTCTGCTAACTTTGTGCCTTTAAAGATACTAAAAATAGCTTGTGCTTTTTTGTTACATAGGACTTGTTTCCATATGTTAACTTCAAATTGACCACGTTGCCATACTTTCTTTATTCTTCTTTTCTTATCCCAATGAAGTTTACCCACTTGTTCAGGGGTATAAACATTTAACCCATGCAATACTCTCTTAAATAGAAAATGTTGTGTTGGATTGAGCTTGGTGTAATCTAAACGCTGTAAGATTATCTTAGGTTGTAACTGATATTCAGATAGTAAACCTAAATACTCATAACGTTCAGCACGTTGTTGAAGGAGTCTGATATTTTTCTCAGTTTCCAGGATCTTTTTTTGTTCATTAGTAAGCATATCATTTGTAGTTATTATTTAGTGAGAAAAAAAAGAGGGCCAGCATTTCTGCCAGCCCTCATAAAAGACTTACCCTGGGACGCTGTTCTTATGGGTAGCGTGGTAAGTACTGTTATAGTTCAAAAGTAGAGTCTTCTACTTCTTCTAACTCTTCCTCTTGTGCTTCAGCTTGTACTTCAGCAATAGAGTCTTCTAAATCAACTTGGCTTTCTTCTACATCAAATGCTTCTGATGTAGTAGCTGCCTTGATTTTGTTACTAGATGTGTTTTGATTTGCTTCACGGATAGCATCACCATTGTTATGGGCTACTAATACATCTTCTGCATTTGCATCTGCAGTAAAGACTGTTTTCCTATAAATAGGTTGTCCGTCTTGGCAACAAACAATACCGGTGTCACCAGCAATTTTAAGATCACGATCAGGATCATTAGTGTTAAATGCTTCAAGAGACTCACGTACCACAATTTTACCTGGTAATTCTTTCATGTTATGGATACCCATATCACGTAAATCATCTACTTTACCATGAAGTAATGTGCTGACAGTCTTACGGTTAACCCAGCCAGTATTGCCAAAGGTTACACGCTCTTGTTGTAGTCTAACGTGACCAAATTCTGAATTGTTTTGAGACACACGGATTACGTTCCCCAACTCATCGGGAACAATTTGAACTTTGTTTTGCATTTTTTTTAAATTATTAAAGGTTCTACTTAAATGTCATCTGAGTGAAAGTAATCATCTTCTAATTTTTCTGAAGGATCAAGGTTAATAATATCAAATAAGTCTGGTTCAAACTCATCATCATGTATTAATTCTTGGACAACCAACTTGTCCGCCTGTGATCCTGTTGAATATAAATTATAAAAAGGATTGCTACACTCAAGACTATATGCGGAACTTAAACCATTAAGCTCTCTAACCTCTACGTCATCCAGTTCTAGGAACTGTTCTACAGAAAGTTCAATTATACGTCCATTTGGTAACTGATATATCATTATTTATAGCAATAGTTGTAAAAATAAGGATAGTAATGTTACTAGAACAGTATAATTAAGAGTTATAGGTCTAAGTTCAGCAAATAATTAGCATAGATATAGCTAACTATTTATCTTAAAGTTAATACACGGCCCTTACGTACTACGTATTCTTTTTTTTTAAGTTCTTCTATTAGATAGTTTATTGTTCTAACTGATTTGTTGCAGTGATCTGCTAGTGTGCTTATAGATGGATAGCACCGTCTGTTTTTATCAGCATATGTACACAGTAAACTATAGAGTCCCTTAGCTTGAATACTTAATTCAGGGTCTTGTAAAACATCTTGATTAACAATGCCAAATCTTTTATTGTACGACATGTTTTTCAAGCAATATTCTTATAGCAGCAATGCTTGTAAGGCACTCTGCTAAGTCAGTATCTTGCATATGATACCGTTTGTTCATATAGCTTCCAAAGCTATGTGTTTGTCTATGGAACATTCTTTTGATTGTTCCCCAATTTCTTACCTCAGATCTCAAGAGCTGGTGTGATATCTTTGCCATGGTTTAAACTTTTAAAATATTCTATATCAAGTTTATCAATCAGAGTTAAATCTGATGTGTTTATACTGTCTTCATGAAACTTTAATTGTTTATCATCATCATGGTACAAGTACTTTACTTTCATTGAACCATAAAAGGGGTTGTAGTCAGTACTCCATGATGAGTCACCAATGACTTCTGCGTATACCATACCATCCTCTGTAATCAAACCCATGTCTTTTAAAGTACCATAATCAAAGTATTTACTTGAATGATACTTATCCATAGGAATTTTCACATAACTACCAGGGTAAATAAGGGTTTCTGGTTCTTTAGAAGTAAGCATGTGTAGCATGTACTCCAAAGAACTGTCAACCATATTGTTCACAATAGCCTCTATTGCTAGGTGATAATTTACACTCTTGTTACTAAGAGCTGTTGCAAGTATGTTTGTAATTGTTCTTTTAGATACTTTCATAAGATTGTAATTAAAAAGAATTATAGTTTGCCTAGATACGTCTAGCTTGCGTCCTGATTATGATATGAAACCGTTAACAATAGTGGAACAAACTATAATTCATCACCTAAATAGGCAATATATTGCACTTTCCTTATACTATATACTCTCTCTTAGTATACTGGTACTGTTAGTGTGCAGTATATTGCACTTTTTATTTAAACAATCCATCAGATAATGCAATACAGTCATGTTTCTTGTGTTTATAAGGCAACACAACTGCTTTGCAAAACTCCGGATCTTCTCCATTCTCTCTGATAATACTCTTAAATACCTTTAAGCTAGTTCTTAGTTTCTTTGCGAGACGTAAGTTATCATAGTGACCAAACACAACAAAGCCATCATAACTGAGACTGTAGTGTATTGTGGTCATGTGATCAGAAAAAGCATAGTTAAGTTCACTACCTTCTTTAGCTCTGACATCTATTGTACCATTATTTGATATGATATCAATAAAATTCTTCATGTATTTAGTTGTTGGTGAGTCAATAAATAGGCTTATTGTACTCTTACCAGATTCAAAATTGTATTCAGTGCTTATAGAAACATCAAAATACTTGTTGAATATATTCAAGTATTGATCTTTGTTGTTTAAAGTACCGTGATACACGCTGCCAGAGTGACCTTTGAACAAGGTTCCTCTATCAAAGTGTAGGATCTTAGAGACATTAGTATGAACTTTATCATTACTTCTCTCTGTATTTTTTATTTGATCTATCAAACTGCGCATAAATGTTCATGTCCATGATAGTTCAAACATTACAAATGGTATGCATAAAGCAACACGCTTGTGCTGCCAGGCAATACCAAAGCCGATGAACTCAGCAAATTGGATGTCTGTTGAAAATTTCTTCATGATTAATTTATTAAGGTGACTGTATAATAAAAAGAGCACCCATTAAGAGTGCTCTTGTGTTATCTTCAGGAATTGTATTAACTATTCTAATGATATTTGTCTGACCTCACCATCTCCACATTTCATTGTGATTTGTTTTTGGTCTGTTCTTTCTATTGCATGATCCAAAGATGGTGTAATGAATTCAGAACCATCCTTGTAGTACAAGTAAACACATTCTCTATCTTCCATGATTAATAAGTTTATAGAGCTAAGATAAGTAATAGGTGGGATTATTGCAACCCCACCTGTTTACCTCTTAGGAATAAGCGGTGATAAATCACCACAATTGTAAACAATTTAAGAGCCTTGCCAGATCATGCTTAAATAGTTAGCATCATCTGTGTGCACATCACCAATGTCAATAAGACCTTCAGTCTGTGCTATTTCACGAAGTGAAACATTTCTCAATAGTTCTTGAGTTAGCTCTTTTACATCTATGGATTCTAATCTCTCTACTCTAACAGAGTCAAAGTCTCCATTTTCTCTACGTATTAACGACTTTTGATTACCATGATCAAAGACTAATACAACTTTAGTCCCTAAACGGGCAAAGTATTCTGGTTTATTAATATATACACGCATAGTTATAGGTTTTCTAAAGAGTTAGTATCAATAGTGTACGCCTTATTACGATACCAGATACAATTAATGTTTCCGGTAGTATCACATACGATCTCACAGTTGTCTACATAAACAACATGATTATACTCAGGCTGATTTACTTTGATACCTTCATCATGTATACGACCGTATTGAAACGATGCAAAGCACATGAGTGATATCAAAAAGTATTTTAGTTGCTTATTCATAATTCTCATAGTATTCACCAGCTACAATAATAGCTGGTACCCAACCAATAAATAACATTCCAGTAAACATAGCTGGATGTGTTAGAAAATGTCTAAAGGTTGCAAATTCTGCACACAACCACAGTACGGTTGTTAAGAACAACCATGTAGCAATCAAGGTTGCAATCCCAATGAGCATTGTTTTTGTTGCTTTCATTTTAAAGATATATTTAGGTGATTAAAAAAGTTCAATATAAAATAATAGCCTGCCTAACCGCAGTTAGCTATGCGTCTCCTGCTTCAGAAATCAAACAAAAATAATGAAGAGAGAACAAGCTATTACTTATTTGTAAAATGCCTTACACAGTAGGTACCTACCTTGTGTCCTGGATTAAGGCTCACATAGCTTAACAATTTGATTCCAGGTAACGTTATTTAAGTAACAGGCTTGACGTACCTGATGTGAGGAACTCCCTCTACCGTTAGTAGATTTGGCAACGGCTGGTTTAAAGATACCAGCAAACGGGTTAATAAAATACAAAGACTGGTTACCTTTGTTGTACCGTTGACCCGGTTGACGATGACTGTTTATATTTCACAGACAAATCAAATATACGGTTTCAGGTTGTCAAACCTTACAGATTCTCCTAACGTATACGAGGTTAAGCTGACAAACTACTCCTCTTGATGCATTAAGTGACACCCAACACTCCCGCCGTCACGGGTTATTATAAAGAGCAGTTTGTAATAGTAGTTGTTCCATGCTTCTAGAGCCTACTTTTTGTGTAGATACATACTTGTTTACCTTGTATCAGGTATTATCCTCTTTCAGATAAGTTTACACACTCACACCTTTCATTTGGAACTTTGTGTTATTACAAACTGCTTATGGTATTAACTCTCATAACATTGCTGACAAGTATGAAACTCATCACAAGTGCAAGTTAATTCTGGTGAGATTTGATATAAATCCCACATGTCTTGTACTTCTTCAAATAACATAGTTATGTATTTAAAATATATGTCTAATCACTAGACTTCGGGTTACTACTATCTACAACCTGCTTAAAGGAATTAATATAGAGTAATAACTTCTCATTACCATTACATGCTTGATGTAGGTTATGAGCATAAGGAGATAGATTCTTATATAACTCATGTATAGAGTTAACATAATCTGTGAGTTCATGTATTGGTGTATACACTTCAGTGCTATTATCATTCATAGCTATATCTATATATTTAGGTGAATAGAAAGTATATGTGTGTTACAAAGTGGGTAAAAGTGGTGTATATGACCATTCACACACAATGCAACACACAAATAAATAAAAAATAAACACAGTTCCTGGTAACTTGCAACGCCAGCCAGGTAGTTTAAGCGTAAACTGTGTAAATGATTACAATCAATTAGGAATCAGTAATGAGTTTGAATCCTTGTAGTGGACGTAACAATGCTTATCCACTAATTGGGTGAGAACTGCACTATTGTGCAGCCTCAACCCAGTACAGATTGCGCAGTGGTTCACCTGTTTCCAGGTCACGCACTGGTGCATCTGTGTTGATTGTAAAGCCTTTAAGCTCTGTGCCCGGCTTGAGGGTCTTGAGCTTCTTTACAATTGCATGGTCACTCTTCATACTGGTTCCAGTTGAAGGGTCTACCATGTTGAGTTGGCCAGATACAATAGTATCTTGGACACGAACTTTCACTTTCATACCCATGAAGTCTACTTCTTGTGTTGAAAGTGGTTTGCTTGTCACATAGAGAGTCACATTCTTTGTGTTCTCATTGATAAGCAGCTTGCGGAAAAAAACTGAATTTTCAGTCATGATAAATTAAGTTAAGTTATACATTGTGGGGGCACCCCCCTGTCAAATTTTAGGAGGGGAGCCGTACATTATGGGGTACTGCCAATGCCAAACACAGAATTTTTGCAGGTCCGGGGGGATAGGGGATAATGCTTCTGTGTACAGAAACAGAGGGGTATAGTTTTTTTGGGGATAAAAAAATTGTATCTTGTATGTATAGGGGACTTAATAAATAAAAAGGTTATGGACTTTGATAATAATGATGATGAGAACTTTGATGAATGGGACGGAGCCCTGTTTGACGGTTTATCAGAAATAGAGAAGTTAGAGAAAGAAGAAGAGGTTCTTGATATGGCTTTTAATAACTCTTATGATATTATTACTAAGAGTGTGACCTTTGAAGAGTTATTAGAGAAGAGTCACTTTGATCCTGATGGGGAAGGTTATACCACCGTTGCCCATGACGTAGAAAGCGGTCCTAGTATGCATGATCTTCAGAATATAATCTTGTACTTCCAGGAGAAAGAGGAGTATGAGAAATGTGCAGTGATCCACAAGATGTTGTCTTACGTTAAATAAATCGCAATCTAAATTACTTAGACGTAGGTATAAAAATAATCCTTTAAACTTTTTGTATTTAAACTTGATTTGTTATATTTGTTGAAGAACATATAAAATCAACAATTATGTCAGAACAAGAACAACCTCAAGAACTCTCTAAAGAAGAGTTGAAACAACGTAGAGAAGAGATCACTACTTTCTACAAAGAGAACATCAAACATCTCAAAGTTCAAAAAGAGTATGAAGAACTTTTAAGAGATATTGAAAAGGCACGTGCAGAACGTGTTCAGTCACAAATGTTTTTGGCTCAAGCTTATGGTGCTAGTCAAGAAGAACCACAAGAAGATCCATCTGAAGCAGCTAGAGAATTTGAGATGGCTATGGCAGAAGAAGGTAAAACTCGCAGTAAAAAATTAAAGCGCAATTAAAATGGAGATGTTAAAAGAAGGATCAAGAGGTCCTGAAGTAAAAAGACTTCAAGGTTTGTTGGGCGTTAGTGCAGATGGCGTGTTCGGTCCTGGTACTAAAAAGGCTGTAATTAGATTTCAACTAGGAGCAAATATTTCTACAGACGGTATTGTAGGAAATGAGACATGGGCTCTACTTATTACTAGAGGACCAGAGCGTGAAGCTATTGATGAAGACACTGATACTATGGAACAGTACTTCACAACTCCTTATGGTCAAAAAATTCACAGACACTTTCTTCCAAAAGGAGAATACATTGAAGGTCCTGTGACTAATGACTATGTATTCTTACACCACACAGCTGGTTGGGAGAATCCATACAAATGTATTGACCAATGGGGTAGAGATAGCCGTGGACGTGTTGCCACTGAATTTGTACTTGGTGGAACAAAAGTTACAAATGGTGCTGATGATTATGATGGTGTAATGGTACAAGCATTTCCTGAAGGTGGTCAAGGTTGGCACCTTGGTAAAACGGGGAGTGGTTTTATGAACCGTCACTCAGTTGGTATTGAAATCAACAACTTTGGTTATTTGACTTCTGAAATGAAGACATATGCTGGGCAGACTGCACATGAATCTCAGATCTGTAAATTAGCAGAGCCTTTTAAAGGTTATACTAACTGGCATAACTATTCTACTAAACAAATTGAAGAACTAGAGAAGTGGTTAAAGTACATTGCTGAACGTGATAACATTGATATTAGAATTGGTTTAGTACAATGGATTAAAAAATTAGGACCAACAAAGGCATTTGAATTTCAAGATGATGCATACTATGGTAAAGTTAAAGGTCTTCTAACGCATACTAATGTTAGAAGAGATAAGTTTGATTGTTACCCGCATCCTGACTTGATAGATATGCTATTAAGTTTATAATATGGCAATAGTAAATAAAGTAGATCAAAAAGCTAAAGTTGATATTGATACAACAATTCAATATCAAATTGTTACATACTGCTTCTTCAATAATTTGCAGATAAGCAATTCAGACTTAAGATGTCTAGCAGAACTGGCTAAACAAGGAGAAGTAGAGCTTACTTTATTTTGTAATGACGTGACTGATCTGGGGATTTTTAAAAGTCCTCAGTCAGCACGTAATGCTATTACAAAAGCTAGTAAGAAAAATCTTGTTATGAAGAATGGCAAGAATAAGAAGAAGATTTACCTCAACAAAAGTATGAATGTTCAGACAACAGGTAATGTATTACTGGACTATAAAATTTTAGGCATTGAATCCCAAGAGTCATAAAGATTTTAAAAAAGGTATTGCAGAAGAGGTTGGAGTACACCCAGATGTAGTTGATGACTTTGTAAATTTTTATTATGCAAAGGTTAGAAAAAACTTATCTAATTTAACTTACCCTAGTATAAACATAACCGGTTTGGGTACTTTTAATATTAGAAAAAGAATACTAGATAAAGAAATAAAGAAAACAAAAAGCATTCTTGGAAACCTGGCAAAAACTACATATCACGGATATGAAAAACATGTGGGTATAAAAGAGAAACTAGAAGCTCTTGAAAACATGAAAGAGATGATAGATATTGAAAAGCAAGAAAAAGTAACCTTTAGAAAGAAGAACAAATGAAACTTAAAGATCTGATGAATGCATTTAAGAACGCTAATAAGATTACAGCCGGTGTTCTTAATTCAATTTTTAAGAAAAAAGAAATTGAGGTGATTGCTGCTGCAAGATTTGAAACATGTCAAAAATGTGAACAGCTTGATACTGAAGGGGTTAACTGTTTGGCTCCTGGAACACAACCATGTTGTGCTGAATGTGGTTGCAGTTTAGACTTTAAAACAAGATCGTTATCTTCAGAATGTCCATTAGGTAAGTGGAGTGCTTGGTTAACTGAAGAAGAAGAAAATAAATTAGACTTATGACCGTATCTGAAATTGTAAAAGATCTTCTAAAATATAGAATGATCACAGAAGAAGCAGCTATCGTTTTGCTTAGAGCAGAAGCAGATGCTATTGCGTATAGGATAACCAATGAAAAACCAAGTTATAATCTTAAAGATTTAGAAGCTATGGGTATTTGGTTTACCAATACTACAAATGATAAATAACAATAACTATGGCTATTATATTTAAAGAAGATGGACATGTATATGAAAGTGTAGACCAGGATCAAATAAACTGGACTAGTGTAACTTCCTTTATTGGAATGTTTAAACCTAAGTTTAATGCTAAGGCGCAGGCTAAAAAGTCTGCTAAGAATAAACGTTCTAAATGGTATGGTATGACTGAAAAACAAATACTTGCTGCATGGGATGGGGAAACAGAACGAGCTATTGGATTAGGTAATTGGTATCATAACCAAAGAGAAGCAGATATACTTGATTTCAAAACCATTGAACGTGATGGTGTGGAACTACCTATAATTAAACCTTTAGTAAATGATAATGGTATAAAACTAGCACCAAATCAAAAACTGGGAGAAGGTGTATATCCAGAGCATCTTGTTTATTTAAAGTCCGTTGGACTTTGTGGACAAGCTGATTTGGTTGAGATTGTAAATGGTGATATTAACATTACAGATTACAAAACAAATAAAGAAATTAAAGAGAAGGGTTTTACAAATTGGGAAGGTATTACATCAAAAATGTACAATCCTGTTAACCATCTTGATGATTGTAATCTTAATCACTATAACCTACAACTCAGTATTTATGCGTATATTATTAAAAAGCACAACCCTAAACTAAAGATAGGTAAGCTTACAATTCAACATGTAAAATTTAAGCAAGTTGGAACAGATAAAAATGGGTATCCAATTAATGAACATGTAAACGGGGAGCCTGTAATTGAAGATATTACAATGTATAATCTTCCATATTTAAAAGATGAAGTTGATAGTCTTATAATGTGGTTTAAAGACAATGAAAAATGATAGTAAGACTATTTGATGTTCAAAACGGTAAAGTGATTCCAACAGAACATTGCTATACTTTAGAATTTTTAAAAGACTTAATGGAAGAATATCCTGATACATACATGAGTGTGTATCAGTATTTGTTTTATATGTCTTGTCCTAATCCTGATTTAAATCCATTCTTTAATTTACCAGAACATGAGAAAGAAGATATTATAATAGAACAGGTTGGTTTAGAAGAATCAACTGAAGATTCTAAAATAAGATACTCATTAGACATGTGTAGAAAGCTCTATGAAACACCAACCTATAGAGCATATGTGGGTATTAAGTCAATGCTTGATAGATTGGCCAGATATATGGAAACAACAGCAATTGAACACGGTAGAGATGGTAACATAAACTCTATGGTTAATGCAGCTGCCAAATTTGAGCAAATTAGAAACTCCTATAAGGGAGCCTTTAGTGATATGAAAGAAGAACAAGAAAGCCAAGTTCGTGGTGGTGCGGGTTTAGCTTATGATCAAATGTAATGACAAACAAAAAAGAAAATTGGGTCTTCTGTTATTGGGATGAACCCATTGATATAAAACCAAATAAAGAAAAAAATGAAAACAAGAATAGTCCCCGTAGGAAAAAAGGTTCTAATAAAACCTAAAGAAGCAGAAAGAACTATACCCGGTACTAATATTATTATCCCTGATACAGCTTTAGAAAAAGTATATCAGGGATATGTTGTAGCTGTAGGTGCTGAAGTTGAAGAGATTAAATCTGGAGATTTTATTCAATATGCAGATTACTGCGTTCCAACAGAAATGAAACACGATGGTGAAAAACATTTACTTATAAATGCCGGAGATGTTTTTGCTATAATTGAAAACATTGAATAGTGTTTATAGAAATCCCAACATATGAAGGTGGTCAGTGGACTGTAACAAACTTTGAAACAAGACAAGATTTCTCTGAGTTTATATTATCTATATTTAAAGAACCTGGTCTTTATAATTTTAATGAACTAAGTTTTCTATTTAATAAAGAAGCAATTCATTTTAATAAAGAAGGATTCTACTGTGGTGCACCTTTTAGATCTAGAGATTTTATAGATTATTGGGATGATCAAAAAAATAAATGCCGTATGGGAGCTATCTATAAAGATGGTTCTCATACTTGGTATTTAACCCGTGATTATTACATGTGGTTAAACTTTCTTCCCATCTATGACAAGGAAGAAAAGAAATATGGTTTTGCTAAAGTACGTGATGCTCAATATCACATGGCTCTTTATGAATTACTGGCAGAACTTAATCATAAACACTCTGCTATTCTAAAGAAACGTCAGATTGCATCTTCTTACTTTCACATGGGTAAGATCATTAATACATACTGGTTTGAAGAAGGTAGTACGTGTAAGATTGGTGCATCATTAAAAGACTACATTAATGACAAGGGTTCTTGGAAGTTTCTTGATGAATATAAGACATTCTTAAATGAACACACAGCTTGGTATAGACCCAGTAACCCAGAGAAAGTATTGCTGTGGCAACAGCAGATTGAAGTTAAGGTTGGTAATAGAAAAACATCTAGAGGTCTTAAATCTAAGATACAAGGTGCTTCTTTTGAAAAAAATGCAACAACAGGTGTAGGTGGTCCAACAACTTATTTCTTTCATGAGGAGGCTGGTATTGCTCCCAAGATGATGCAGACATATGAGTACTTGCGTCCTGCAATGTCTTCTGGTATGGTAACTACAGGTATGTTTATAGCCGCTGGTTCTGTGGGTGATCTTGATCAGTGTGAACCATTAAAGGAGATGATATTAAATCCTACATCAAATGATATATATGCTGTAGAAACTAATCTTATGGACGCAGATGGCACCATTGGATTAGCAGGCCTTTTTATACCAGAACAGTGGTCTATGCCCCCTTATATTGATGACTATGGTAATTCACTCATAGAAGAAGCACTAGAAGCAATTAGATTAGAAAGAGTAAAGTGGAAGGCTGATCTAAACCCTGAGCAATATCAGCTGCGTATTTCTCAGAAGCCAACTAATATTGCAGAAGCTTTTGCTTATAGAAAAGAATCAATATTTCCTCAAGGTATTATATCTAAGCAGCTTAAAAAAATTGATGATAAAGATTATGCTTATGAACATATAGAACTTGAAAGAGTTCAAGATGGAATTATGGCTAAGAGGTCAAATAAACTACCGATATCTGATTTTCCTGTAAACAAAAAAGCTCAAGATAAAACGGGTTGTTTAGTTGTTTGGGAAAGACCTATATCTAATCCAGAGTTTGGTGCTTATTATGCATCTATTGACCCTGTATCAGAGGGTAAGACTACTACATCTGATTCTTTGTGTAGTATTTTTGTATACAAGAATTCTGTAGAGATAACTAGAGAAACTCAAAATGGTCTAGAACATTTTATTGAGCCAGCTAAAATTGTAGCTGCTTGGTGTGGTAGATATGATGATATTAATAAAACACATGAGCAACTAGAATTAATTATAGAATGGTATAATGCTTGGACTCTTGTGGAGAATAACATATCTCTTTTTATACAGCACATGATTGCTAAGAAAAAACAGAAGTATCTTGTTCCTAAACAGCAAATTCTTTTCCTAAAAGACTTAGGAAGTAATAGAACAGTATATCAAGAATATGGGTGGAAGAACACAGGTACACTTTTTAAAAGCCATCTTATTTCTTATGCAATTGAATTTTTAAGAGAAGAGATTGATGTGGAAACAGATCAAGATGGAAATGTTTTAAATACAACTCTAGGTATTGAAAGAATACCAGATCCAATGTTGTTAAAAGAAATGCTTGCTTATTATCCAGGACTTAACGTGGATAGATTGGTTGCTTTTTCAGCATTGGTGGCCTTTTCAAAAATTCAAGAGTCAAATAGAGGTTATTTGAAGAGAAGAGAGTCAGAATCAGATAATTCTTTGGATAATTCAAAAAATTTGTATAAATTAAAGTATAGTCCGTTTAAAAATTTAGGACGTGGTAAAACTACTGCTGGAGGTCATAAAATAAAAAGATCTGCATTTAAAAATATTAGATAAGTATGAAGGTATTCAATGCAATGCAATTAAAGAACGGTGCCAAAGCTGATAGCGGGCATCCAACCACGTCAAGCCTTACCCAGCCTTTGCAGTTTCTTTCTGCTAAAAAGAAAGATGAAAACTGGGCTGCTTGGAATTTGGACTGGTTAGAATTGCAGGGTATGCAATTCCTTAGACAAAATTCTAGAAAGCTTTTAAAAAACTACAAGCTTGCAAAAGGAATTATTGATAAGAGCGATTACATTGTAGAAGAAGACAATGAGTATAGAGATCTTGTAGATGTTCTTACTAAGGAAGATGAGTCAGCCTTAGAACTTAAATTTTACCCCATCATTCCAAATGTTGTAAATGTACTATCTGGAGAATTCTCTAAAAGATTTTCAAAAGTTCAGTTTAGAGCTGTAGATGATTTGTCTTACAATGAAATGCTAGAGCAAAAAAGAATGATGATTGAAGAGAATCTATTAAGAGATGCTTCAAATAAAATAATGCTCAAGATGATTGAGATGGGTGCTGATCCTAATGATGAGCAATTTCAACAACAGCTAGCACCTGAAAATATTAAAACCCTCCCTGAAATTCAAGACTTCTTCAGTAAAGATTATAGATCACTGGTAGAAGAATGGGCTTCTCATCAATTGAATGTTGATGAAGAACGTTTTAAAATGCAAGAACTAGAAGAGCGTGGATTTAGAGACATGCTTATTACAGACAGAGAATTCTGGCATTTTAGAATGCTTGAAGATGATTATGAGTTAGAGCTTTGGAATCCTGTACTTACATTCTATCAAAAGTCACCAGATGCCAGATATATATCCCAATCTAATTATGCGGGTAAAATGGATCTAATGACTGTTGCTGATGTTATTGATAAGTATGGATATCTTATGAATGAAAAGCAATTAGAGTCTTTACAAGAAATCTATCCTGCTAAATCAGGTAGATATCAAGTATCCGGTTATCAAAATGATGGCGCATACTATGATCCTACAAAGTCTCATGAATGGAACACAGGTTCACCAAGCTTGGCTTATAGACAATTTGTAAGTAATTGGAATAGTTCTCCTGAATATGGGGGTGATATCATCAGTTCTATTCTGAACGAGGGAGATGATTTACCTAATTGGGGGGAAGGGTCCTTAATGAGAGTAACCACAGTTTATTGGAAAACTCAACGGAAAGTTGGACACCTTACTAAAATAACAGAAGAAGGGGAGGTAATTCAGGAGATCATTGATGAAACCTTTAAGGTTACAGAAAAACCAATTTATGACGCAAGCATCTTTAAAAATAAAACTAAAAACAATCTAGTTCAAGGTGAGCATATTGATTGGATTTGGATTAATGAAGTATGGGGTGGTATTAAGATTGGACCAAATTTACCTGCATTTTGGAAGTCAGACGCAAGCAATAATATTAATCCTATTTATTTAGGTATTAATAGAGAAAAACCAGGAAAGATTCCTTTCCAATTTAAAGGTGATAACTCTTTGTATGGTTGCAAGCTTCCTATAGAAGGACGCGTATTCTCTGACCGCAATACTAGATCTACATCTCTTGTTGATCTAATGAAAGCGTATCAAGTTGGATACAACATGGTTAATAATCAGATTGCAGATATTCTAGTAGATGAACTGGGTACTGTAATTATGTTTGATCAAAACGCATTACCTAGACACTCTATGGGTGAAGATTGGGGTAGAGGAAATTATGCTAAAGCTTTTGTAGCAATGAAGGATTTCCAAATGCTTCCTTTGGACACATCCATTACAAATACAGAGAATGCAACAAACTTTAATCATTATCAGACTCTAAACATGGAGCAAACTGGTAGATTAATGTCACGCATTCAGTTAGCTAATTATTTTAAACAACAAGCTTTTGATGCTATTGGTGTTAATCCACAGAGACTAGGAGCACCAATGGGTAATGAAACAGCAACGGGTGTTACACAGGCTTTAAATCAGTCTTACGCACAAACTGAAATTTACTTTACGCAACACTCAGATCATTTAATGCCAAGAGTACATCAGATGCGTACTGATCTTGCACAGTTCTATTATAGTACAAATCCTAGTGTAAGATTATCTTATATATCATCTGCTGCAGAAAAAGTAAACTTCCAAATTAATGGTACTGATCTTTTACTAAGAGATTTTAACGTATTTGCTACAACTAAAACAAATCATAGAGCAATTCTTGAGCAATTAAAACAATTGGCAATTCAAAATAATACTTCAGGCGCAAGCATCTATGATCTTGGTAATATCATTAAAGCTGATTCTATTGCTGAAGTTTCTGATATCTTAAAAGATGCAGAAAGCAAACAACTGCAATTAAGAGAACAAGAAATGCAGCAGCAAAGAGAAATGCAAGAACAACAGCTTCAAGCTAAAACTCAAGAGCAGCAAATGAAAATGGAATTTGAAGCAACAGAATCTGAGAAAGAAAGACAAAAAGATCTTCAGGTTGCAGAAATTAGAGCTGCAGGATATGGAGCCACGGTTGATATCAATGAAAACAAAGTATCAGACTATCAAGATGCAATGAAGGAAATGAAAAAAACCAATGAAAGAAGAGAAGACTTTAGCTTTAAGAGAGAGCAGGCTTCTATAAAGAACTCTATGGAGAATTCTAAAATGCAAATTGAAAGAGAAAAATTAGCAGCTCAAAGAGAGGTTGCTGATAAACAACTTCAAATTGCAAGAGAGAATAAGAATAAGTATGATGTTCAAGCTTCTAAGTCTAAGAAAAAAGATAAAAAATAAACCTTCTAAATATATTTACATAAAGAAAAAATATAGATAGCTATATACTGCACAAAATCAAAAACATTAGTTGCATTTTGTAAGTTTAATAGCAAAAAAATTTTTATATTGTATATGTAAGTATTAGTAATTACAAAACCAACGATATTATGGCAACAGAAACTAAAACAGTAGAGAGCAAAGTAGCTCAAGTAGATATTGATTTAGATTCTCTTTTTGATGGTGCAGCTGGTGCGGATAGCGTAACAGTTCCGGAAGAAAGTAAACCTAAATCTGTATTCAGTAAACCAACAGTAGATGCAGACTTTTCTTTTACAGAACCAGAAGATTCTGAAGATGTAGAAGATACCGCAGAAGAAACTGAAGATGTTGAAGAGTCAACAGAAAATAAAGAGTCTGAAACCAAGGAAAGTGCAGAAGATGTTTTTAAAGCACTTGACGAGGGTGAAGAGGATGAGAAAAAAGAAACAAGAGGAAGAAAAAAGATTTCTGGAATAAGTGATGTATTTAACAAGCTTATTAAAGAAGACAAGATTGTTCCTTTTGATGATGAGAAACCGCTGGAAGAATATTCAGCAAAAGACTGGGAAGAACTCATTGAAGCTAACTTAGAAGAGAGAGCTCATCAGGTTAGAAGAGAGACACCCAAACAGTTCTTTGAAAGTTTACCACAAGAACTCCAGATTGCTGCACGTTACGTGGCTGATGGAGGTACAGATCTGAAAGGTCTATTTTCAACTTTAGCTCAAGCGGAAACAAAGAAAACGCTTGATATTAAATCTGAAAGAGATCAAGAAGTTATTATCAGAGATTACCTTCAAGCTACAGGATACGGAACAGTAGAAGAGATTGCGGAAGAGATTGAAGTTTGGAAAGACTTAGGAAAGCTTGAACAACAAGCTGCTAAGTTCAAACCAAAGTTGGACAAAATGCAAGAAAAGGTTGTTGCACAGAAATTGCAAGAACAAGAAATGCGTAAGCAACAACAACAACAAGCTTCTCAACAATATATGGAGAACGTATATAATACTCTTAAGGAAGGAGCTTTGGGTGATATTAAAGTTGATAGAAAGACACAGTCTATGCTATATAACGGCTTAGTTCAACCAAACTATCCTTCTGTAAGTGGTAGAAATACAAACTTGTTAGGTCACTTGCTTGAAAAGTATCAGTTTGTTGAACCAAACTATACACTAATTTCAGAAGCACTCTGGTTGTTATCTGATCCTGATGGATATAAATCCAAGATCATGGAGAAAGGAGCACAAAAGAGCGTAGAGAAAACGGTAAGAAAGCTTAAGACTGAACAAGCAAATGCTGGTGGTTCCTCTCTTGGAGTAGAGCAACGTGAAGAAAATAATAAAACACGGAGCTCTTCAAAAAGAAAGATTCCTAGAAGCAATAACATATTTAAAAGGTTTTAATAATAAACACTAATAATAACAATCAAAAATAACAATCAATTATGGCAACTCCTGTTTTAAACAATGGAATTTTCCTAAGAGATACTGCCTACAAAGCAAGTTCTCATGTTGATTCTTATCACCTTACCCAGATGCTTGGTTCTGCCGAGCCTATGGATATGGGACCAGTTGATCTTTGGGCTATGACCCAGAAGGTAGAAATGCCTTTGTATCAAATGGCTTCTTTTGGTGGAAAGAATACAATCTTAGTAGACAACGCACGTGGTGAGTATAAATGGCAAACTCCTATCGCTCAAGATTTACCTTTTGTTGTAGCTGACATTGAGCCAGCAAATGACGCAAAAGGTTCTGATGGTACTACCTTTAAGATCAAGCTTTCTAAAAGAGCTTTTGGTCACGGTGATATCATTACTTATGATAAGTACAATGGCTTGGAAATGTACATCACTGCTGATGACATTATTCCTGCTGGTGACGGATTCATTTACACTGTTCAGTTGGTAAACAACAACAGTGCTGTTTCTTTAGATAACTCTTACTTAACTGCTGGAACTAAGTACTTCAGAAAAGGTTCTGCACGTGGTGAATACGGTGAGAGATTCTCTGACATTGAAACTGGTTCTGGATTCCGTGAGTTCTACAACTTTGTTGGTGGAGCTGAAGCACACGTACACTACTCTATTTCTAGCCGCGCTGATTTGATGATCAAAGGTGGTTTGAATGCTGATGGTACTGTGCCTGTAACGGAAATCTGGAGAAACTTTGATGAAAGTGGTAACCCTTCTGTTTCTTCTATTGAAGAATTAGTAGCTAGCATGGGTAAATCTGGTGCACGTCAAGCATTTGAAGAAGGTAGATTGAGTAGAACTTTCGTTACTAATATGGAAGCAGCTCACCTTAGCAAAATTGCTAATGACATTGAAACTTACCTCATGTGGGGTAAAGGTGGTAAAGTTAAGCAAGACGGACCAGATGATATTAGATTGTCTGTAGGTTTGTGGTCTCAATTGGATAACTCATTCAAGAGAGTATACAACAAGTCTTCTTTCAATCTTGATATGTTCAAGTCTGAATTGTATAATTTCTACCAAGGTAAAGTAGAATTTAAAGGACCAGACCCACAGCGTTCTTTGGTTGTTCAAACTGGTATCGGTGGTATGCAGTTGATCAACAAAGCTATTGCTGATGAGGTATATGGTTCTGGTTTGGTTCAGAATGCATCTGACATTGGTGCTGTTAAAGGTAGTGGTATGGATCTTGACTTCGGTTTTGCTTACACCAGCTTCACTATTCCTTTCTTGGCAAATGTTAAGTTTGTATTGAACCCTGCATTTGATAACCTTCACACTAATGATGTTGAGAATCCATTGATTGATGGACGTCCTTTAAGCTCTTACAGCTTCATCATCTTTGACGTGACTGAAAATGGTAATGATAACATTCACTTGTTGAAGTTGTCTTGGGATAACCAATTGAAGTGGTTCTACCAAAACGGTACTATGGATTACATGGGACGTACTCAAGGCTTTGCTTCTTCTGGTAACTTTAATGGTTACAGAGTTTACATGACTCAAACCATGCCAGCAGTATGGGTGAAAGATCCTACCAAAGTGTTGAAAATTGTTATGAGAAACCCTGTAACCGGTGGTTCATTCTAATAACAAATATTAATAACCAAAAAGGGGGGTGGGTAAAACCTCCTCCCTTTTTTTTAAAATTAAAATACCATGGCCCTTGATAAATTCAAACAAAAAAACCGTGATGAGGTTCTTGACAAAGCGTCAAGATCAGAGCATGGCTTAGCCAAATTTGCTCATTTAAATGAACTAGTTAAATATATTAATGCTTTAGAACAAAGAATTGCAGCTCTTGAACAGGCTCCTTAATTTTAAAGCAGTTTTATAACTCAAATAACTTTTGCCAGGTTAATCCCTGGCATTAGAAATATTAATAATAAGTATGGCCAATTGGCTATATTTGAGTTGAAAAACAAGTATTATTAATTAAAAAACCAATTGAAAGATGAGTGATTACACTATTGTAGAAAAGTATCAGCAAAACAAAAGTCAAGTTATTGCTATACGCCCTTTCTTTAATCCTAGTAAACAAAACATGGGGTTAGAGAATTATGGAATGGCACTTCATGAAGGAGTGTGGCATGAAGAATCTTTAGCCTGTTTAGAGTTAAACGGTGTTAAAAGATATGTAACAGGATTAAATGAGTTTGCTCCTGATGTAAAAAGATTGTCACCTGGAGAACGTGAAGTTAAAATAAAAGAAATCAGATTAGTTGTTGCACAACTTGAAGCTGAACTTGCGGCTAATGTTATTGATCCAGAAGATAAAGACTTTTGGAATAAAGTAACATTATTAAAACCAGATAATGATAAGTTCTGGTCACGTATTAGCTTAAGATGTGGTAATGATCCTGTTTTCTTGGATCCTGAAAAAGATCCATATGATTTAATTAAAATCTATGCTATTAATGCAGGGGGCTTTTCTATTGTGGCTAAATCACTTAAGGATGCAAAGAAATCAGCTAATCCTCCTAAATTTTATTTAGATCAGCTTGAAGAAACCATCAGTGAAAGAACACAATACACTAAACTAAAAAATAAAGCATTGGTTGAGTTACAGAAACTATATGACGGAGATACTACTAAGCTTATGTATGTAGCTAAGGCTGTTGACGTTGATAGTGTTCAATATACTAAATCAACTCCCAATGATATTATGTATGAAAACATGGACATGTTCATTAATGGTGAGGGTACAGAATCTAATAAGAAAAGAGCAGCTCAGTCATTTATTGACGCAGCAGCAGATTCTATGGAAAACCTAAAAGTAAGAGCTCTTGTTAAAGACGCGTTATTTTACAGATTCCTTGTACCAAAATCTTCAGGATGGATTGAGACTGTAGATAGCTCAGAAAAATTAGGTAAGAGACCTAATGAAGCAATTGAGTATCTAAAAGATCCAAGTAATGAAGACACTTTAATGAGTTTGATGTCCAAGGTTGAACCCTATTGGAACGCATAACACATTAGATAATGAATAATCAAACTCTACAAATTAAATTAAAGCAAAGGCTTAACAAGCTTGCAAGCAATGACTATGATAATATTGAGTGCTGGCAAATTGTAGAGGCTTTTAACAAAGCTCAGCTTGAGTGGGTAAGACGTCAACTACATGGTAATAACTTATATCGTGAGGGTGATGAGATGTCTAAAAGAAGAATTGATGATTTACAGATTCTTCTAGAAGAAACTAATTTACCTGGTTCACAGCAAGATAACTATTTTGAGTCATCTAGTATTCCTGCCAATTACATGGAATACAAAAGGGTTACTGCATACGCTACTAGCGAGTGTTGTTCAGATCCAAGATCAATGACTGTGTATTTATCAGAAGAAGCTAATGTGAATTTAATTATGAGAGACCCTCTTAAAAGACCAGACTATGAATGGGGTGAAACATTCTGTACATGGTTGGGTAATAATGTAAGAGTTTATAGAAGAGAGTTTGATATTACAGATGTGGTTTTAACTTATTATAGACAACCTGTTAATATAGAAATAGCAGGTTGTCAAAACCCTTACACAGGTGCTCAAACACTTGTAGATGTAACATGTGAATTTAAAGATGATATTGTTGAGGTTCTTTTGGATGAAGCCGCATCATTAATTGCAGGTGACATTGAGAACTTTAATCAGTATCAAACTAATCAGCAATCAGCAGAAAGAAATAACTAATGGAAAACAGAAGATCTTTAAAGACACAGCCTTCTAAAGGTTTATCTAGACCAACAACAAAAACATCAACAATGGAAAGATCCCCTGAGATGAAAGAAGTTGATGGTATGACTTCAGAATTAGTTGTTGAAATAATGAATGCTGCAACTAGTTTTCACAAATTACATTTATCTGTAACGGGAGATGGTTCATATGCACAACACATTGCATTAAACGAAATCTATGATGCACTGCCTGGTTTGGCAGATACAATTGCTGAAGGATATCAGGGTGCTTGTGAGGTTATATTAAACTATCCAGATAAAGCACCAGCAAGACTTATGAGCATTGAAGGTGCTATAGAATATATGAGAACATTATCTATGCAAATTGCTGATTTGCAGAAAGTAATGCCTCATACAGAGGTGGTAAATAACCTTGATCTTATAAAGGATCAAATAAACTCAGCTAAGTACAAATTATTATTCCTTAGCTAGTTGTTATTTTTCACAAATTTTTGTATATTATATGTGTGCATGAAGCACAATTATATATTTGTTAAATTTAAATTAGAAAAAAATGGCTTATTTTAATCATGCTTTTTATAAAAGCTTTTTGGCAACAGATGCGTCTGCTGCTGATGGAACTAAGACTTCTGCATTGGCCGCTGGTCAATTGGCATTAGTTGATGGAAAAGACTGGACTGCCCATGCAGGTGGTGCTTTCCCTACCCCTGGTATGGCTTATTTAGTGCAAGGTTCTTTGCACGGTAGTGACACTGTAGGTGGAAATAAATTTCACGGTGGTTACGCAGAATCAGTAAAATCAAAAGGAATCAATCCTAGATACTTGACTAGAGTATGGGAATCTTCTTGTATTGAGGCTACTGCTGCTACTGCTTCTATTGCAGTTGGTTCTAACTGTAACCCTTGTGGTGAAATCTTTATGTTGCGTTTGGACGTTAAAGGTGCTCCTGCATTGCGTTTCTTGAATCATAATGCTTACGCTATTGGTGATTCTGCTCACGTAGCAATGGATGCTGATGGTGTTCCTTACGAGCAATCTTCACTTTGTTGTGCTGATGGTCAAGAGTTTTTGGATCCTGCTGTTGCACTTGCAAGAGCTGCTCACATGTTGATCTCTGATCCTATTCTTGAGCCTTTCGTTAAAGAGAAAAATGGTGGTGGTATGACCGTAGTTGTTGGTGGTGTTTCTACTGTTTACACTATTGAGCAAGTTCTTGATGGTACTTACTCTCCTTCTGTTGATCCTGTTGCTGATGCAGTAAGTGCTAAAGTTACCTTTGAAGGTGCTTATGTAGATACTAAGTTTGGTGACTGTTCTTTTGACAGCCGTGATTACTACGGTAAAGAGCCTATCCAATTGGTAGCTTCTTTGTTGGATGAAACTGGTGATTCTTGCAGCGACTGTGGTGCAGCATCTAGCACTCCTGGTACTATGCAACAAACTATTGGTGAAACTGTACTTAGAAAACTTTTGTTGACTGAGTCTTATGGACAAGCTCCTTTCCACCAAGGTAACGTTGATTCTGTACGTATGCGTGAGATTGAAGGTTCTGAGGAAGTAATTAGTGCTATTGATCGTAGTGATTTGTACAAGACTTACTATGTACAACACAGTGTTCCTAGATTGAACAATGCAACCAGCGTATTTGACAATGAGCAGTACGTTTATGAAATTTTTGTGAAATGTGATGATGCAGAAACACAAGGTCAAATTGAAGCGTTGTTAGATATCTTGATTGCTGCTGCTAATGCTTCTGGCAATCCAATGGTAAGAGAAACGGCCATTGATCAACAATAATTATATCAATAATTAATTTATAACTAGGGTGAGGGAGCAATCTCTCACCCTTTTTTATTTTTAATTGTTATCTTTTTTTTGTATATTATTTGTGTATTATACTATTTATATAAAGAAATTCATCATGGCCGATAAGCATATATTAAGCTTAGAAGTTCCTACAGTTGCAAACTGTGAGATATTAAGCATAAAAGATACAAGTCAATACACGTCTAAGCTTGATGTAGACTGTGGTGAACTATTAGTTACATCACCAGGCTACAATGTACCTGTGCTATTAAAGGTTGATCCTAATTTTGATTTAACTTTAAATGGTTGTTTGTTAGGTACACAAACTCAAAATTGTGGAACAATGAGAACAGCTTTGGCTGATGGTGTTTATGTTATTAAGTATAGCATTGCTCCTACAGATAAAGTCTATGTAGAATACAATCACTTAAGAATTACAAATCTTTTAAAACTTTACTATGAAACTTTATGTCATATTGATGTTAAAGACTGTGAACCTCATAGTGAAAGAAAAGATTTGATTGATGAAATGAAATATATAAGAACCTTAATTGATGCAGCTGTTGCAAAAGTAGAATATTGCAATAGCCCTCATGACGGGATGTCTTTATATACATATGCTAAAAAACGTCTACAAAAAATCTCTTGTAAGACCGTTGGATGTTAAATAATAATAAAAACCAATATTATGACTTGTAAAAATTGTAACAAAGCATTTAGCTGCGGATGTCAAAAAACAAAAGCTTTGGACGGTTCAACAGTTCACAAAACTTGTTTAAAAGATTATGAAGCTTCTTTAAGCACTGCTAACAAAAAATAAGATGGATACAGCACTTATTAAAAAAATTGAAACTGAAAAAAAATTTGCTACAGCAGTTTACAAAAATTTTATGTCATTAAGATATGGGATGGATCCTTGTTGTCTTGTTGACATGGAGAGTGCTGTTATAAAAAAAGAATTATGTGATTGGTATGAACTTGAAAATGAATATAAAGAAATGACAAGCAAAGATCTTAGAACCTGTACAACCTCAAATAATAATCAATCTGTTGTTTGGACAACTGCAGATATAGAGGCTCTTGTTAAAAGACTTGACGTTCTTGAAACTGCTACACTAGAAGATGAAAAAGATCTTAACTATGTACATGATCAACCTGTTACAAGTACAACTTGGACAATTATTCATAACCTCAATAAGAAACCTTCCGTTAGACTTGAAGACTTATTGAAGAATGATATTATAGGTGAAATAGACTATACAGATAATAATACAGTAACAATACAGTTTGCAATTCCTGTTGCTGGAAGCGCATACTTAAACTAATAAGCAACAAAAACAAAAACAATTAAATAAATAACAATTATGGCTCTTAAGTATTTGTCTCATTTAGAGACGTTAAACATTGACATGCAGGGTTATGAGTTACAGAATGCTGTGATTCACACTTTAACCACTGCAACAAGACCAGCTAGTCCCACGGCAGGTCAGATTATTTACAACTCATCAACGGGTTCATTAGAAGTATATGATGGAGGAGGATGGGTTTCTGCATCAGGTGATATTACTTCTGTATCTGTATCAAGTGGTGCTGGTCTTAGCGGTAGTGCTTCTGGTACTTCAGGTGCAGTATCTGGTACTATCTCTCTTGATTATGCTGGTGCTGATAACTTTATCTTAGCTGCTGGTGCAGGTTCAGGAGATGTATCAACAAGTATGAACATTGCTGTTAGTAATGCTTCAAGTAACGTAGATTATTTCCCAGTATCTGCTTTACCATTTACAGACAATACAGGTACCGTAACTAGCGTTGCTGCTTCTGGTTCTGGTGGTGTTACTATTTCTGGTAGCCCTATTACTACTTCAGGTACTATTGCAATTGGTCTTTCTAATGTTCCTAATAGCTCACTTGCTAACTCTTCTGTTACCGTTAATGCTGGTAAAGGTTTACAAGATGGTGGTGCTGTATCATTGGGTGGTAGTGTAACATTAAATGTTGACTACGCAGGTGCAGATAACATTGTTCTTGACGGTGGAGCTGGAACAGGTCCTATTGCAGAGGATTGGCAGATTCTTGTTTCTGATGGTTCTCAAGATGCTAAATCTTACCCTGTAAGTGATTTACCATTTACTGCAACTTCGGGTACTGTTACTTCTGTAGCTGTTTCTGGTAATAATGGTATTAGTGTATCTGGATCTCCTATTACAAGTTCTGGTACAATCAGCCTTGGTTTATCTAACTTGGCAAACAGCGTTCTTGCTAATAGTGATGTAACGTTTGGTACTACAACTGTAGCATTGGGTGCTTCTTCAACTTCTATTGCTGGTTTGACTGCATTAGATTTTGCTGCTGGTAACAGAACTATTGGTGCTTCTATTGGTGCAAATAGTTTAACTCTTGCTGGTGGTACATCTACTGTTGTTATTCCTGGTAACTTGACTGTAAATGGTACTACAACTACTGTTAACTCTACTAACGTTAATATTGGTGATGCAGTTATTACTTTAAATTCTGATGAGACAGCTGCTCCTTCTCAAAATGCAGGTTTTGAAGTTGAGCGTGGTACAGCTGCTAATGTAAGTTTAATTTGGGATGAAGGTGTTGATAGATGGGACTTTGGTGCTGGTTATGATGTACGCGCTAATGCCTTTATTGGTGATTTGGATGGTACAGCTTCTGATGCTAACAAGTGGACTATTGCTAGAACAATTACTTTAGGTGGTGACTTAACTGGTAACGTTTCTATTGATGGATCAGCTAACGTAACTTTAACTGCTACTATTGCTGCTAACTCTGTTGCTCTTGGTACTGATACTACTGGTAACTACGTTGCAACCGTAGCCGGTTCTAATGGTATTTCTGTTAGTGGTTCTGGTTCTGAAGGAGCTGCTGTAACTGTTTCTGGTGATAATGCTAGCACTACCGCAAAAG
>WLWF01000863.1_pt1 | contig 27808 bp, 30 predicted proteins | sample 6718331 | NCBI WGS metagenome assembly WLWF01 (sample SAMN12718692, study PRJNA515312) | sponge metagenome | isolation source: marine sponge | host: Mycale hentscheli | place: New Zealand: South Island, Marlborough, Capsize Point | collected 2003-05-01
CAGAATTTTGCCCCCAAGTTGGTTGCTTCATTTCATATTTTCTAATGTGTTGATTGATAAAAGACTTGAAAAATGTTTCAGAATTTTTAGTTGTTTTAAAAGTATATTCAATAGAATCTCCTATACATACACCGTAAGACGTAGAAGGCTCCAAATCTCCGCTAATTGGAACCATACCTCTATATTTTTCGTACTCGTTTATGTAGCTGTATAAAGTAATGTTCTTTTTAGTTATCTCGTAAGCCAATTTTTCAAATTGTTGATTGTTCATGATAATTGTTTTTAAAGGTTAATTAAAGGACGAAATTTCCGCCATTGATAATTTGACTAATTACTGCGTATAATACAGCCGCAGCAACTAAAGTAATTGTAACAGTCTTGAAAGTGTTTTGTAGTAGTGTTTTCATGTGTTTTTTGTTTATAGTGTCATCCAATCCATAAGATAATCAAGTTCTTTACCTGTTATCATCTTGTCATCATACAAAGCAAAGAAACAATCCCTCAAACCCATTTCGGGGAATGTATTTTGCCACTCTTTGCAGTATCCTAATATCTCAAGTCTTCTTAAACGGAACATAATTTATAAATTTAAGTTAATAGTTAATTCTTTAATAGGTCGAATATTTGTTGATAGGTCCATTTTTCACGAGAATTTTTGTACATATCAAAATTCTCGTACCAAATTTTCATGGCCTCAAAACCAAAGTATTTTAATAAAATTTGATATTCGGCGTAAATTGATCTAGGTTTCACTTTCATATTGATAAAATTTAAGTTAATAATTTATGTACCAAATATACAACCTTTATACGTGCTAAAATGTTAAAGAAATGTTAAAAAGTGTTAAAATATAAAGTAATTCCATTCAATACCCGAATTATAAGATACAACAATAACAAAATAATTTACTAAATTAGCACCAATGAAAAGCCATATAAGGCTATTAAAGAACATTTTAAACACGTAAACGATATGAAGTATCACAAAAGTAAGAAAACCAAATCTAGCCCCTTGAAAAGCGTAAAACCCTCCAACAAGAAAAGAACAAAGAAGAAAAGAGAAACATAACAGAGAACAAAAACAAAAAAAAGAGGGCTATCAAAAACCCTCTCATTCATTAACTACTAATTAAACAAATATAAAATGTACTATTGTACATGGATAAATATACAACTTTCTGACAAAAAAAACAGTACAATCCCTTTAAATTGTTGAAAATGGCGAAAAAATCCACACAAAAAAAACCAATTACTAAAGTTGTTAGTGTTAAAGGTGTACCAGTAGAAGTGCCTAATATAGAGCCAAAACATCAGGAGATCATAGACGAGTATTTCGCTAACGGATTTAAGAAGGTTGAGGCGGTTATGGCGGTATTGCCTCACGTTAAACTAAGACAAACAGCGAGACCAATATTTGCAACACTATCCAAACGCCCAGAAGTAGCCAACTACATATCTATCAAGCAGTTAGAGCTTAGAGATAACTGTAACGTTGTGCCCGAGATGATTGTAAGCGAGTTAATGAATGTAGCCTTCTCTAGCATTGCGCCGTTTTTAGGTAAGTCAGAGGAAGAAATAGCAAAGATGCCCCATGAATATACCAGACAACTATCACAAGCCGAGACAATAGAAACCACAGTAGTAAACAGGAAAGGCGAAACCGTTACTACTAAAAAGACACGTATTAAAATGAAAGACAGCCAGATAGCTCTACGTGATCTATCTAAGTACATAGGATTATTTGAGGCTCACAATAGGCAAAAGACTACAAAGGTGGATATTAGTAAGCTAGATAACAACACTCTAAAAGCTTTGCACGACTTAGTTGAACAGCAAAAAAACACTATTGATGTTCAAGCTAGCTAATACATTAAGCTTTTTTCTTTTCCCTTCTCTGATCGCTTTATTTAGGCTTATTCTATCTATTTGACTGATATACAAGAGCCAAACAGACGGCAGCCCCTTACTAAACAACTAAAAGACCCGTGTAAAATGATGCCCCCCCCTGAAAAAATGTGCAGACCCCTACTTCCACCCCCCGTAAAAATTTTTTTCAGTTTTATCCGCACGGTGGTAAAGGTTTCCTAAACTACACAATGAGGGGTTAAAAGTTAGTTATAAGACACTTTGGTTTTAATATTTTGTTTATTTTGGTTAGAAATTGGTAAAAAAAGGTATTTTTTGGTATCTGCACGGTGTATGAAGTTGTATTATTAGCACAAATGTATTATATTTGCTACGTTATAAATTTTAAGATATGGGTAAAAAGAAGAAGTGATGGCGAAGAAAAGAGATTCGAGATTAACAAGAGCTGGTGTTTCAGGTTACAATAAGCCAAAGAGGACACCTAGTCACAAGACAAAGTCTCACATAGTAGTTGCGAAAGAGGGTAGTAAGATAAAGACTATTAGGTTTGGTCAGCAAGGTGCAAAGACAGCGGGAAAGCCAAAGAAGGGAGAGTCGGATGCGATGAAGAAGAAGCGGTCTAGTTTCAAGGCTCGTCATTCAAAGAATATATCTAAGGGTAAGATGAGTGCTGCTTATTGGGCAGATAAGGTAAAATGGTAAAAATGGTAAAAATGGATAAAACGAATTACAAGGACGTAAAATTGCAGTTGATTAGGTATAAGAATATTTTGTCGGAGTTTGGTATTTCTGGAAAGGAGATGTCTCAGATGATGGATATGAAATATAGTAGTTACCGTAGGGCGACAATGCCGAGTGCGGAGATTTTACCAAGGTGGGTATTGATGTTTTTGTATGCTCATGATCGAGTTTTGGAAAAATCGACTGCTGTGCAGTATAAAGGTAGGGATATGGCATCTGCCATGAATACGAGGTATTAATGAATAGTAGGAATAGAATTTGATTTATAATGATTTGCAGACAAGAATGTCCTAGAAAAACAAGTTGTGTTCCAATAAGCAATGTTGTCTCTGATGATGATAGTAGTTTTGTGTGTATTGGGTATCATGGGGAGAAAAAAAATAAATACACACAGGATAAGTTCAGGCATTGTTTTAAAAGTGCAGCAGGAACAGATTCTATTTTTGATTATGACGAGTATGATCTTAAAAGCGTAATAAGTGTAATGAGTGAAGCTCTTTTAATTGAGGAAATATCGGTAAATGATTGAAGGACTAAGTAGTAGAGATTTAGAGGGATTACAAAGTAAAATAAATTCGCTTTCTCTTTTGAACATGAAGATAGAAATGTTCCGAAAGGGGAATTTTGATTTTATAGTAGAAGGTATTGCTGATAATTCAGAGGGGGATTGGGATGTTGGTCAAAAGGCAAAACACGAAAAACAGAAACAAGCTTTAAAAATACTCACCGACAACGAGTTCAATGAATTTCTTTACGGGGGTGCTGCTGGGGGTGCTAAAACTTGGACTGGTTGTTGTTGGCTTGCTTTTAGTGCGCTTGCATATCCAGATACGAACTGGTTTGTTGCTAGGAAAGAATTAAAAGACTTACTAGGATCTGTAATGAAAACTTTCTACAAGGTTTTTAGGGAGTACGGAATTGAAGATTACAAGTTCAATGCGCAAAAAAACTTTATAGAGTTTCCTAATGGGAGTGTTATTAATTTAATAGAAATAAAGTACAAGCCCGCAGACCCTATGTTTGAGGATTTGGGTTCTTTTGAATATACAGGGGGATGGATAGAAGAAATAGGAGAAATTCACGAAAAAGCATTTAGTGTTTTAAGTACACGTATTGGAAGATACAACAACAGCAAGTTTGGACTTTCTAGGAAATTGTTTTTAACGTGTAATCCAAAAAGAAATTGGGCAAAAAATAAGTTTTACGACAAACACATGGATGGGAGTTTGTACGAAGACAACAAAATACTACTTCTTAATGGCAGAAAAAGACCTCAAAGGATTTATCTTAATTGTTTAGTTACAGAAAACCCATTTATAGAGCAAGAGTATATTGATAGTTTATACGCAAAATCAACAGAAGACCCAACTACATACCAAAGACTATTAAAAGGAAATTGGGATTATGAGGATAATCCGAATCAATTATGTGAGCAAGAGTGTATCGAAAATGTATTTAGTAATTATCACATAGAAGAGGAATCCAAAAAGAAAAAAACGTATATTACAGCAGATATTGCTCTTGAAGGAAGTGATCTTTTCGTGATATTCGTATGGAAAGGATGGAAAGTAATCAAAATAGTGACAAGAGAGGTTACACAGTCAGCGGAAATTGTAGGAGATTTAAGATATTTGCAGAATGAATACCGAGTAAGTGGCACAAGGACAATGATTGATGGAGATGGAATCGGGGCAATGCTTAAAGGTCAAGTAAACGCAAGGTTCTTTAAGAACGGTGGACGAGTAGTAAAAACCCCAAAATACACATCTAATTATAGAAATATTAGTGTGCAATGTCTTTATTATTTGGCTCGTGAGATAGTTAATAACGATCAAATGTGGATTGCAGATGAAAATCTTAGACGGGAATACAAAAAAAGAATCAAAGACGAACTGGCTCAGATTATACGAGTTCCTAACAAACAAGATTTCTCTAAATTAGACATCAAATCAAAGGGGGAAATGATGTCGGATTTAGGTTTTTCACCAGATTTTTTAGATAATATGAAGATGAGAGGTTGGTTTGATTTAAAAAAAGAATTAGATTTAACAGTTGTATGGAACTAAGTAATATTATGAATATTAATATTTTATACTATATTTGTTACATATTTGGTAAAAAAACCGATGTCTAAAGAATTTATTCAAAAGAAAAAAAATAGCGAAAGTCTTACAAAAGCCGTAAGACAATACAAACAACTTTCTTATTTAACAACTTCTAAAATAGCAGATGATTTTGACATTCAGTATTTTAATGATTATTCTTTAAGAAATCATTACACAGATGATTTATTTTTGAATTGGGTAAAAGGAGTGTTGAAAGATGCTAACTTTTTAAGTTTTGTCAAATACTATCAAAATCCCAATCCTGCTGCCTCTTTAATCCAGAACAAGGTTAAAGAACCTTTATCTAGAGTGTTTTTTTCGGGAGATAGTCACTTCAACTATATTGTAAACGGTAAATTAGAAAAATGTCCTTACGAATTAGAAGATGGTTTTGAGAAAGATATTTTTTATGCGGTGCTATTTAATTATAATGATGTAGTAGTTCACGATTTGTCAGATAAAAACAAGCCTTTTAGAGAAATTGTAGGTATTGATAAAGTAGTATCTATAGAAACCGACAAAAAAAGAATCAAAAGAATAGCATACACAGCAAAATCGGTCATAAATTCAGAAGAAGTTTATGGGTATGCATACATAGATGAAGAAAAATACTCATTCTACAACAAAGAAATCGAATTACTAACTACAAATCCCCATGATTTAGGGTTTTGCCCAGTTAATTTTGTATCAGAATTAGGATTTGATAGAGATTTTGTAGCAAAAGAATCATTTTTTAGTTATCAGAAAGGCGATTTGATTCAATATTGCTTTTTGAAAACAATTCAAAGGATGATTGATGTTAATGGAACTACTCCAATTATAGTAAGACCAAAAACGACAAATATTACAACGGCATCAAATGATTTTGACAATAGATCGGGAGAACCAATGTCTTTAGATCAGATAGGAAGTCAAGTTCCTAATGAAATGAGACAGACAAAAACAGGGTCTAGCGGAGGAAGCATCCTTGAAGCTGGTTCAGACATAGAGGTTCCTGTTCACGTAAAGGAAGATGGAAGTGTAGATATGGATTTTATCAAGCATCTTTTGACTTTTCATTATACACCAGTAGAGGCGTTAGAATTTTTAGAGGACAGGATAAAAAACCTAGAATCTAATATTTTGATTTCGGCTATTGGAGATGCCTCCGAGAGCAAAACACCAGAGGGTTCAAAAAGCGATAGTGAAATCCGATCGGTAACAGTAGTTTCTAAACAAGACAAACTTAGATCCTTATCTAACGCAATGACATATTGCAGAGAATTTAGTGATATGACTATGCTTGCATTAGCATACGGAAAAGATAATGTGAAAGTAGATGTGTTTTACGGAAGTGATTTCTTTTTGGAGACAGAAAAAGACTTGTACTCAATGTTTCAACTTGCGCCCAATAGCGTAGAAAGAAACAACATACTCACAAGACTGTCCCAAACAAGAAGTATGTTCAATAAAATGAAGTATAATAGAGAGTTTATACTTTACAAATTATTACCATACTCTAATGATTTGGACTTTGAAAAAGCATTAGAACGAGAAAATATAGTGAATGATGAAATATTTGTTTTTCAGACACAGTTTAGTTACTGGATAGCAAAGTTTGAATCTTTTTACGGAAATATTGTTATTTTTTGGGATAACTTAGGAGAAGCAAAAGAGAGCGAAAAAATAGTTGTGATAAGCAATTTAATTATAGATTTAATAAATAAAAACACTAATATTAAAATTTTAAACGATGGTAGAGAAACCGAAAGCTAAAAAGATTGTAGCATTAAAAGTTTATAAAGGCGTTGAAATGCTTCAAAAACCTGATGGTTCAATTCACAATGAAACACAGTACATTAGAACAGAACACGGAACAAATGAATGGGCGTGTTTGATGAAATTTTTAAATTCATCTGGTTATTGCAAAGTTGTAGTAGAAGATGTGTATTTTATGGACGGAACTAAACTAGATTCTTCTGAAATAACCCTTATTAAAGAAGAGGTAAAAAAAGCATTTACCTTCAATACAATCCAAGATTTAACTCCTGAACAAAAGAAAATACAAGAACTAGAGGCTAAGATTAATTCTTTGATGGATTCAAGTGCTGACGAAAAGACTAGCATTCAAAAACTAAGATCGGAGTATTACGAGTTGGCAGGAAAAAGATGTTCGCCAAGATGGAACGAACAAGAGTTAGAACAAAAAATATTAGAACTAAAAGCATAAAAGACTATGGAACTTTCAGAACAATTTATTCAAGAAAACAATTTAACACCAGAGCAAGCAACAAAGATTGACGGATTTTATTCTACAGAAGTCATTCCAGAATTAAAAAAAGGATGGGATGGCAAAGCTAATAAAGATGCAGAGGGGATTCTTTCAGGAGCAGCAAAATACGCTGCTGAAAAATTTGGTGTAACAGTAGAAAGAGAGCAAGGAGAAAAATATGCAGATTATTTTCAAAGAATTTCTAACTTGTCCATGAAATCAAAATTAGATGCTTTTTCTCAGAGAGAAACAGAGCTAGAGGATAAGATAAAAAATTTCAAAGGTGGTGATGAGTTAAAAGTTCAGTTAGAAAAATTTAGAACTAAAAATGACAACCTTTTGAAAAAAATTGCTACATTAGAGCCTTTAGAAGGCTTTGATACAAAGTATAAAACCGCACAGGAAGAGTTAGATCAGTTAAAACTAAGTATAGGTTTTGACCGTGTAAAACCTATTTTTCCTGAATCGGTGAACAAGTATGAATCTGCTGCTAAGTGGTCAGAATTTAAAAATTCGGTATTGAAAGGACATAATATCGAGATTATTGACAATATAGCTTATGCAATAGACAAAGAGAATCCACATAAAGAAGTAAAGCTATCAGAGTTAGTGGATAAAGATAGCCAAATACAAGAGCTTTTAAAAGGAAGGCAACAAACTGGCAATAACGCATTGAGCGTTGATGCAAAAAAAGTAGAAGGTATTCCTTTTGATGTTCCTGTAGGTTTAACAAATGAACAGCAATCTAAATTAGTGGCAGAACACTTAGAAAAGACGATAGGTAAATTCCATAAAGATTATTCAAATCAATTTAGAGAGTTGTTATCGAAAGTTAAATTAGTTAAATAATAAGCGAAAGACCGTAATACAGTAAAATTAAATTTTAAAAAAAATGAGTAATTATATTACAGCAACAAGATTTAATGACTTGCAAGTTGGAGGTAAGCTAGATCAAAAGCGTTACCCCGAACTAGGTGCTGTAAATGCGTCATACGCATCTACGGCTTCGGTTGATTACATCAGCCCATCAGTTATAGAAAACTTAGCAAGCATTTCAGCACAAAGACAAGTGCAGATTCCTACTTTTATAAATGGTACTATAGTAGTAGGAGATGCCCCAGGGTATAATAACATTCCTAGTAATTTATTAGAAAGTGATACGTTTACAGTTCAGGCGTATAATATTTTCTCTGGATTTAGACATTACGAATCTACTTACGATAATAACGTGATGGATAGTCAGGATGCCATAGATACCAAAATGAAAAGGGTGACGTATGAAATGGCAAAAGTCAAAGAGCAGATTATTATTAATATTTTAGAAACTAAAAAAACGCAAGTTCTAGATTTTACAGAGCAAGTTTCAGCAACTACAGGAGACTATTCATTTAGTACAAGTACAGATATTCTTACAATAAAAAGAGCAGTTCAAAACGAAACAATGTTCTATACCCTAGAAGCATTAGCAGAGGCTAATGAAATCATGGGGGCAGGGAGAGTTATTACAAATCGTGCTGGTTTAGTAAGACAGAAAGTAGAGGCTTTGAAGTACGGAGCAGGAAATGAGCAAAATTTAGAGGCACTTGGATTTTATGGTGCTGATAGAATGCACCAATCTTCTCAAATTTCAGCATTAACTGATATGTTCAATGGGTTTTATTTAAAAGATGGAGCTATTGGATTGTACAGTAATTTTCCTTATGAATTTAGAAACGGTAAAGTATTAAATGACAGAAAGTGGACTATTTCCGATGTGGAATTGCCATTTTTAAAATCAAGATGTAATATTTACACAAGAGAAGGGGTAACAGATTCTAGTGCTTTAGTAGGTACACACAATAGTAATTTAGACTCTAACACAATTATGTCCACTTTTTCGGAGATGGCTATTTGGGATAGATTTTATGTTGCTACTACTCCTAATAAAGAAAGTGCAACTAGATCAAATGATATTTTCAAAATCAAAGGCACAGTTGCCTAGTATTAATCTTAAAAAAAGAAACAAATGAGTTACAATATAGTACAGTCCTTAGTGGACGGTGAGGTAATAGATCAACACGATGCAGTAGATGGGATCAACCCAGCGGTAACAATTGCTGTAGATGCTGTTTATGATACAGGATTGACAGATTTTACAGGTTACGCTACGTTTGTGTCAGGAAATGAGAGTTGTATTGTATTTTTTTATAAAGAGGGTGGATCGTTAAAAGCTAGTACAACAATAATAGGTAGTGCAAATTTCAACACTAATAAAGACGAAGGTTCTAAAATTAATGTTTATGTAGAATCTGGAGAATTGAAAATCCAAAACAAAACAACAGAAGATATATCTTTGAGCGTAAGATTTTAATTATGGTATTAGGTATTTCAGAAGATTTTACTTCAACGGTAGAGTTTGATAGTCAGCTATCATCTATTCCTAGTTCGGGGTTGTACTTGAATAGTGGGACGCATCCTATTATTACGGTAAATAATCTTCTGGAATTTCTTCCTAGTATCAATTTTAATTTTTCTGAATGGGATAGTAGTACGAGTTACGGAGTTTTTACAGAAACAAGGAACAAAAAAGACATTGTTTCATACAATACTGTAGAAGGCTTTCGTGTTTTCCAATCAATAAATTCTGGAACTAATAATCTTCCAACAGATTCTACATACTGGCTAGAAACCAATATAGAATCTTTGAGAGTTAAAACTTTTTTAGAGAAAGTAAAGGATAAAGTTTATTCAGAGCTTTCACTAGAAAAAACATTAGTAAACAATCAGTTTTTATATGAGAACGGAGATATACAAACGACTTTGAACGGAGATTTTTCTGGATGGGTCATAGAGCCTAAAGGTTCGGATTATGTATCTTTTAGAATTAATCAAATTTCTTTTCAGAAAGACGGTACTGCACCAGTCAGTCTTCATGTATTAAATCAAAATCAGTTAATAAAAACTATTTCTATAAAACCCGATGAAGGTAGGCTTAATTTTCAAGATGTTGATCTTAAATTATCAGGTAAAGGAGATTTTAAACTATTGATTGATAGCACGGATGTTTACACGTCCAATGCAACCATTGACCCGCAAAAGTTTGATGGGTTTGTGGCTTATACAACTACAGGAATTGGAAGTACTGTTGAGACTGCTAATTACACGTATAACGTTTGCGGAAATGGTCTAGGATTGAATATAACAGCTTTTTTAGACCCAAAAGTTTATATCGACAATAACATATCAGAATTTGGCTCTTTTATAAGAGCTACTTTCGAGTACATGGTATTTCAGATGTTCTTGCACAATGCCAACAACAGAAGTAATAGAACGGAAAGAATCCAATTAGACAAAAATATGTTACTTCGAGAACTAAAAGATATGAACGTTGATAGTGTAATTAGAAGATTTTACAACGCTAGAAGAAAAGCATTAAATATGCTAGAGAAAACGTTTGATACGCAATTGAATAAAAACAACTCAATTACACTCCATCTAGGAGCAATATAATGAATAATCTAAGAGAACAAATCGTAGGGATAGACGTTCCAATACAAGAGATTCAAATATTGTTGTACAACTACTTATCGGAAAGATGGGCTGGTACTATCACAGGATATGGGAGAGTTTACAAGAATAGAACATCTGATGGGAGTGTTATTCCTGAGTGGTTTGATTCTAATATTGGAACTAGCGGAGGATATAAGTCTGTTTATTATGACGATAGCACAGGTTCAAATTTTTGCTTTTTAGTAGGTGATAATGATTCCACAAATGATGGATTTGTTTTTACTTCTAATGTAAAATGTGTATTCGCTGTTAATTTAGACAGTCTTTTATCATCTTCATCAAATGAAAGATTAGATTCTTTAGTTCAAAGGGATGCGGTTGAGTTTTTAAGAGATAGCGATTACAATACGTTTAAAATCACAGGGATTCAAAGAACAATAGAGAATGTATATTCAGGATATAGTATAGAAAACATACAAGAATCTGGCAATATAGAGCCTTTACACGTTTTTTCGGTGAACTTTGATCTACAATACTATTTAACAGATAAATGCAGTTAAAAATGGCAAAAACAGTAAAAAAAGTACCAGAAGGTACAAGTAATAAGATTGACAAGAAAGAAGTTGTCAAAAAAAAGCCTAAACTCAAAACTACACGACATACATTGATTAAATCAGTTGTTATCGGAGATACACTAAAAAAAGTTGGTGAAACGGTAGATTTGACAGAGAAAGGCAAAATTTATTTTAAATCAAAATATTATATTAAATAATGGCAACAATAGCAGATATTTTAAATGTTGTTCAATGCGGGTTAGGAACCAAGCTAGGAACAGGAACAAAAGGATGTGAAGCATTTTTCAAAAAAACAGCTTCTTTATGGATTACTAAAAAAGGTTTTAAATATGATTCTACGAAAACTTTAAACAATGCTTACGTAGAAGAATTAAAAGCATCTGGCGATTTGATTATACTTAAAGGGGTAAAAACTTTTGAGGATAATTCTTCCGATGATACTATAGAAACGTTATCAGATCAAACAAGCTCTGTGGCTTCTTTAGGGCTTTATCAGTTTACTTACGGGTTTACGAAAGGTCTAGGGTTCTTATCGGCTTTAGCGTCTTTGAGATCATTTAATTCTTATGATGTAGCTTTTGTTGATGTAGAGAATAACATTCTTGCAACATCAGCAAGTGATGGCTCTATGAAAGGATTTAGCACAAATATGCTCAATCCTAGTAGATTGTCTTTTACTACTGATTCAGAAACTCAAAAGCAATATGTAGCCCTACAATTATCAGAAAGAGACGAACTAGATACATATCGTAGAGTTTTTATAGATAAAGGCTCTTTAGAAAGTGGGTTCTATCCCAAGACTATAGATGGAGTGAATGATGTGGTATTGTCCTTTGCGGCTGTGCCTGCTAATAATGCTACTAGTATTTCGGTAAAGGCTACACTAAAACAAGACGGTAGTGCTTTTACAGGGGCATCAATCCCAGATTTTTTGATTACAAAAAATGGTACAGAAATAACTCCATCAAATATAGCATCAAATTCAACTGCAAAAACTTATACTTTTACAGTATCAGCTCTTGCTACAAATGATGTTTTAGATATATCTTTATACGACACTGTTAATAATAGAATAGGAATTGTATTAGATTCAGAAGTGTTCAAATCAAACACGGATTCTGTTGTTGTGGTAGCATAGTGATTCTAATTTCATGTTAATAAAAAAGGGTGTGCAATTTCCACACCCTTTTTTTGTACCTTTATTTTATGAAAATCATACAATCTCTTATTGACAACTTGTCCTCGTTAGAAAGCAATTTGGACAATATTGCAAGTGGCGCAATCAAAGAAAATTCATCAGAGATTGTTACTCTTGTCAAAAGGCAGTTGTCTCATGGTAAAAACTCTAATGACGAGCCATTGGCTTTTACAGATGGTAATCAAAGTGGTACTGGATTTTATGCAGAAAGTACTCAGGGATTTGCAAATAGAGATGGTGTTTCTGTTCCAAAAAAAAAAGGCAGCCCGTATAATTTTAGCTGGACAGGAGAGACTTTAGACAATATGCAAATGGGAGAAGTCAGAGACGGTAAATATGAAGTAGTCACCGCACAGTCTAAAATGAGTTTTTTAGAAAATATCTACGGTGAGATTTTTAGTGCCAATGAGAAAAACAATCAATGGGTCAATGAACACGTAGTGCAACCCGAACTAGGAAAAGAGATATTAAAATCTATTTCTTTTTAGTTGTGTTTATCCGCTAGTTAGGTTGCATAATAAAAAAGCAACATACTACAATGTTTGTCATACCAAAAATTTTCATCCAACGATTCAAACTGCTTTATGTGCCTATAAAATGTTGCTTTACTCATATTAAACTCTTGTTTCCACTCATAAAAACCTGCTATAAAAGCAGTTCGCCCACCTTCAATTTTTTCTATATTAGGTTGTTTCTGCATAAAATTACGCAACCTAACAATATGTAAAGGTAATTGGACTGTTGTGTCAATTTGTACCATTGTATTTCAATTTAAGTTATTAGTATTTGATAGGGTAGCATTTCAAATCCCAACTACCCTTACATTCAACGTTAGGTGCAATACTACGTTAGTGCTTTTAATTAAACCATTTTATCATAGTATCACCTTTCCAACCTTTTTCCCATACATACCAAGCGTAGCAATTAGCAGAAGGTTTGTTGTATTTCTCAAAGTCAGCTCCTTTAGCAAGTCTAAGTCGGCTACTACTTACATATACATATTTGGGAGGGGTTGCTTGTAAAAAAGGCTTACGTTTCTTCCCTTCGAGAAACTGTATTCTCATAAGCATTACTACTTTACTTCCATCTTCAACACAATCAAGAGCGTGCCCACAAAATTTTAGTGCATCTCCGTAAGGTGGGTTTGTCAATATATCACCCTCCCAAATTTCACTACTGTAATAAAAATTAACTTCCGTTTCTCCGTAGCCTCTGTCTATTAAATCCGTAGCCTTCCCTAGCAAGTTTCGTTCTTTTAAAACTTCTGCTAAATGCCCTTGTCCACACGCACACTCCCATACGTTATTTAATTCAATACCACTTTCATCTAAAAACTTATCCAATGCTATCGGGTCTGTTGCATAAAAATCGTGTGCTTCTCTTTCGCTTAAAGCGTGGGCAGTAGCTCCCAATGTTGTAAAGTCTCCTTTTCTCATATTTATTAAATTTTGTTCTATTAATCCGTACAGCATACAACAACGTATTCGCATTTCTGCACACTTTAGTATTTCGTCACAATTACGTACTTTTCTTTATCAGATAATTCTATGTTAATTTCTTTAGGAGTAGCTATATACTCATGCAATTTTTTGTCTCTGCGTTTTATTCCGAATAAATCCATAGTTTAAAGTTTACGCAAACATACAACTAAATTGTTTCATATACAACACAAAACAATGTTTTTTTATTAGTTACATTTTTTTGATTAAATTTGGAGATAATTCTATTCAATGAGCAAGGTTTATTCAAGCTGCGATCTTTTACCTATCTCGCTGTTTCACGAAATACTCAAAACAAGCGATTATACTTTGCTTTACCAAGATTACGAAAATTTAGAGAAAAAACCCACAAACAAAGAAATTTATGCTCTTTGGGAAGATATTTATGATGAATACTTGGGATTGATAAAAGACGAGACTATCTATCACTACTACGAGTTAGAAAAAGAGGTTCTATATCTAAACAAAAGGTATGAAACCGCTCTTTTTATGATAAAACAAATATCTGATGGGGTTCTTGACATGGATTTAATGATTGCTTATGTAAATGAATTAAGCAAATGGGATTATATTATTGATCTTAGTAAAGATTTGGACGATGAACTTAACAAAGCAGTCAGACAATTAAAAGCAAGCCGTAATACGATTAATCTACGAGAAAGTGAACTCAAAGAATTGAAAAAAAGCATGAATAAGAATGTTGGCTCTATGAGTTTAATAGAACAAGCAGCAAGACTAGAACAAGGTCTAGGAAGGGAGAATATCGACATAGACAAAACAGTGGTAACAAAGTGGTTTATTCTATTGAATTTACTAGAGGAAATAAACAGGGCAAAAAGAAAAGCAAATGTCAAATAGTTATCAAGAATCAATAGACAAGGCAAAGAAGGATATTGCAGAGTTAAAATCCTCATTAAATAAATTGCACGAGGATATTTTGCAAAATGCTACCGCTTTCAGAAACTTGTTACAATCCACAGGAACATCTAATTTAAAAGAGTTCAACCGACTTGTGGCTGAGAATAATAAGCTAACAAAAGAAAATACCGCTTTAAAATCAAAAATCACTACTACACAAAAAGATTATAATACGGTTATACAAAATCAAATAAACCTTCTTGCAAAAAATCAAAATGCTTTAAAATCTAGGACAAAAGAAGAAATAAAGTATGAGCAAGCAATGAAAAAGGCTTTTGATAGACAAAAGGAGTATGCTAGAGCTTATAATGTTTTGCTAAGAAAGCACAGAGAAGCAAAAAAAACACTACAAGATTTAATAGTAAAACACGGGGCAAACAATAGGAAAGTCAAACAAGCTCAAAAAGAGTACGATCGTTTAAGTCGAAAAGTAAATTTGGCAAATAAAGCAGTTTCTAATTTTTCAAAAACAGGCTTAGGAAGAATGGTTAGAGGATTTAGAAGTTTACTAGGTGCTTTTGGATTAGGTTTAGGTATAAGTATGATTGTAGATTTTACAAAAAGCATTTTTGCATTAACAAAAGAACTTAACTCTATAAGTTTTGCAATGCAAACCGTCATAAAAGATCAAGTAGAGTTAGCTCACACAACTGAATTTTTAAAACAAATAACAAATGATTATGGTGCTGACATAGTTGAAACAACAAAGAGATACGTTAAGTTTAGAGCTGCAACAAAAGAAGCAAACATGACCGCCTCTGAAACTCAGAAAATATTCGCAACTGTAACTAAAGCATCAGGTGTTTTAGGGTTAAAAACAGATGAATTGACTGGTATCTATCTGGCTTTAGAGCAGATGATTTCTAAGGGAAAAGTAACTACGGAAGAATTAAGAAGGCAGTTAGGGGAAAGATTGCCAGGAGCATTTGATATTATGGCAAAAGCTGTTGGCGTAACAACTTCTGAATTAGATAAAATGTTGAAGGCTGGTGAGGTTCTATCGGCAGAAGCATTGCCAAAGTTTGCTGTTGAGTTAGAAAAAGCATACGGTATAGAATCTGTTGGAAAAGTTGAAACAATGGTCGCTGCTCAAATAAGGATGAATAATGCGTGGAAGAGTTTAGTTATATCTATTGAAGAAGGTAGCGGAGCAATATCAGTTATATTTAAAACTTTGTTTGAGGACACGTCAGAAATTTTAGAGCAAATTGAGAAGCTAAATCAATCTCAAGGAGACCTTGTGAAAAAAATTAGATTTGGAGAGTATTCTGAGCAATTGAAAAAAATACCTAAACAATGGGAGCAAATAACATATCAAATCGAAAGAAGTGGTTCAGAACAAGACAAGATTAATTTTAAACAGCATACTTATTTAGAGTTTTTAGAAAGAGAACAAAAGTCACAAGAAAGAGTAGTAGAAGAATATTCAAAAAATATTCCCCTTCTTGAAAAGAAAAAAGCTGAATTAGATGAAATAGTCTCTTTGTCAAAAAAGGGTAACATGTTTGATGTTATAGAAAACATGGAGAAACAAAAGCTATTAAAAATAGAGATAGAAAAACTAGAAAAAGAAGAAAGTTCTTTAGCTTTAGCAAAAGGAAAATTAGATGCCATAAAAGAACTCATAAAAGTTGAAAACACCCCTAAAAGAAAAGCAGAGACGGAAGATAAAAAAGACAAAAAACTAAAAAAAGAAAAAGATGCGACCTTAGAACTTATGAAAATAAGTGCAGAGGCAAACAAAAAATTAGTAGAGGACGATGAAAGAACTTTTGCTGATAGAACAGAACTTTTAGATCAGTTATTTGTTAGAAGAAGGCTGATAAATGAAAGGATATTAGAAAATGATTTAAAAGCAGCAGGAAAGAATGACGATTTACAAAAGTTGGCTCGTGCTAATTTTATTAAAAGACTAGAAAAAGACCTCCAAGAGCAAAGAACTTTAAGAAAATCTATTCAAAAAGATCAATTAGACGACATCAAGGAAAATTTAAAAGCTATTGAAGATTCAGAAAAAGTGGTTCGTGACAGAAAAATTCAAGAAGCTAATGGTGACAAAGACAAGTTAAAAGAAATAGAAAAAGAGCATTTTGAATCCGTATTGCAATTGCAATCTAATTACATAGCAGAAGTCCTTAGAGAGAATGAAAATCTTACAGAAGAGCAGATCAACATACTTGTTGCTATGCTTGCTAAGATGGGGGCAGAAATGGCAAAGGCAGCAGACAAGACTAAAAATAATCTCGAAGAAATTCAGAAGCAATTTAAAGATATTTTTGCTACTGTTACAGATACTTTCTCAAATGCCTTTGGAATAGACACCTCTAAGTTTAATTTTATATTTGACGAACTCGCTAAGGATTTTGATAATTTAGATGAGACTAGTTCTGAACTTTTTAGTAAGGATAAATTAGGCGCTTGGGGGGATGCGGCTAAAGAAATTATAGGAGGTGTTCTTAATGCTAATTTGCAGAGGTACGAATTTCAAATAGAAGCTGCTAGAAGAGCGAGAGACACAATATTAAATGACGAACTTGCCACAGAGGAACACAAAAGAGCAGCACGTAGAAAATTTGAAGAAGATGAAAGAAGAATTAAGACAGAAAGAGCCAAACAAGAACGTACAAATACACTTATTCAGATAGCGGTAGATTCTTCTGTTGGTGCTTTAAAAGCCTATCTTTCGCAGCTTATTCCTGGCGACCCTACATCTATTATAAGAGCAAAATTAGCAGCAGGGATAGTGCTAGGTTTTGGGGCAGTACAAGCAGCATTTGTTGCCTCTCAGCCACTACCTAAGTTTGCTACTGGAACAATGAACGCCCCAGAAGGACTTGCCTACACAGATGAAAAAGGAGCAGAATTACATACAGATAAAAAAGGAAATATTAAAGATTTTGGTAGTGGCAAAGGAGCAAGGATTAAATACCTAGAAGAAGGTGATAAGATATACACATCATCCAAAACAAAAGAAATCCTTAGCAATTTGACAAGTTCGGAGTTGCAGAATGCGATATTCAAATTGAACATGAGAAGCAATGATCAGATATTAAAAGATAATGTGGTAGATATGGTTTGGCTCAATGAAATAAAAGGGATGAAAAGTTCAAATGAAAAAGTTTGGAGAGAAGTAAAGAAATTAGCCGAAAGACCAATAAATATAGATAATAAGTTATCTTTAACAGATAATCGTCCGTACTAATGTCAGACAACGTAGAAAGAGTAAATCAAGTCTATTACACATTGTTTAGCCAACCTTTCGGGTTAAAGTTTATTCAAGAACCGAATGGCTGGCAAAGTGACTACAAAAGTTACGAAAGAGATTCCGATAGTAGAGGCATTCAATCTAAGGTGAATATAGACCTAGAGTTTTTTGGTGATGGTGCTGTGTATTTAAAAGATGTGTATGATGTTTATGGGGTTAACGAAAAAGTAATTCTTACAAAATACGAAAGAGACACATTCTCTTTATCAGAAAGTTTTAAATTACAGTATACTCAAACTTTAGATTCAACAAGTTATAATTACGATCACGATAAAAAGAGCGTAAAAGTCAAAGCTACACAAGGGGGGTTGTATGACGATATTAAAAACAGAGAAAGTGACGAGTATGATTTGTTGAATAAATTCTCTGCTGATAATATTGATATTGGCTACGTGCAAACAGTACCTTTTCAACCAAAAGGAAGGGATATATTCATAGAAAGTCTTTTAGAAGCTGAAAATATCAATGGTTATAGATTAAATTCAAGAAGGTACGCAAGAACGTCAAATGCAGAAGGAAAAACAGTTCGAACAGTTCCTATGGTTGTTGTTTATAATTCAGATCAAGGAGATATATCTACACCTATGTACTATCAAGACGGTTATAATGATGAAGCGCATAGTCAAGCCTATAATTTGTATACAGATCAAGATCAAAGAAATTTGTTTTTTTATGAGGCAGAAGGTGATGAATCTGTTTATTTAGATTTCAGTATGGATTACAAAATTTCTGAAATAAGAAGTAGAAGGTCTGATCCTACTAATTTTTCTGTGGAGATATTTGTTACAGAAAAAGATGGTGATGATGATAAATTAATACAAAAAATTCCTGTTTATCAAGTTGATGGAACTTCTAATATACTTAATGAAATAGGAGTTAAAAAAAACCTTAACTATCAAACAACTGTTAATCTTACAAGAAATGGAAGCATAGGGGTTGTATTTACAAGCATTATGAATTACAACGGGAACATTACAGCTCCAAGAGGTGAAACAGATTTCTTTTTTAATATCGACAAAGTAAAATTAATCGCAAGGGATGTCACAAGGTACATAGATTATACGAGTGTAAGCAGAGCGATAAAACCGTTAGAATTTTTTGATAGATTAGTCGCTAAGATTACAAGCAAAAAAGGACTTGTAAAATCTAGCATTTTTGAGGAAGGAGGCGAATACGAGAATATATTGGTAGATAACGGATTATGGGCTAGGAATTTTCCAGACACCTATGAGGATTCCCAAGGCAATGAGCAAAGTGTACAAATGGTAATGTCATTTAAAGATGCTTTTGAATCGTTTAATTACTTAGAGCCTTTGACTTGGTTTATAGATTATAGTGGCAATAAAGAATGTGTAAGAATAGAAAAAGCCACTTACACAATGCAGAATTTCATAGGACTAAGGCTGCCAACTGTAGATAAAATAAAAACCAAGTCGTCAAAACCAGATTATTTTTCTTCGATAGAATTAGGACATTCCAAAAGCATGGAGTACGAAGAAGTAAACGGTCTCGATGAGTATAACGGTAAAAGCAGTTTTACTACTTTTATAACTAGAAACAAAAGCAATTACTCAGTACTTTCAAAGATAAGAACAGATGCGGTTGCTTATGAATTAACACGTAGAGTTGACTTTACAAACAACCCCAAGAAAGACACCAAAAGAGATCGTGATATATGGATGCACAATACTAAAATAGTCAATGGAGTGCATACTCACAAAGTGTGGCAAGACGAATTTGATTCAGCTCCCGAAGGAATATACTCACCAGACACGGCTTGGAATTTATTTTTAAGTCCTATAAATAGGCTTTTTTATGGTCATGGATATTCTGTAAAAAGAGGGCTTTATCATTTCCCAAAAAAATATATTACCTTTGGTTCTAGTAACTCAAATCAGAATTTAGTAACAGTAAAAGATGGGTTTGAATTACGAGAAAATGGAACAATAAAAATAGGTGATATACAAAAGCCTAGAATAGAAGCGACTAAGAAAACAGTCACTTTTAAAATGACCCAAGAGATTCAAGATGTTTTGGATGGTTATACAAAAGTTTTAGGTAAAAGAGTGAATAATTACTACGGGCTAGTAGAATATGTGGAAGATGGAGAGGTGACATACGGACGTATTATAAAAATAGAAAACAAAGAAAAAGCCACGATGGAAATAATTAAAGCTAGGTTGTAATGATTAGTACTTTACAAATACAATTTACAGGAACACCAATATCAGAAAACGATACTTTGACTGTTGCAGTTACAACGCCTTCTTCTGGCATACTTCTTTTAGAGACTTTTAAATTACTAAGAACTGCAAATTATCAAACTACAATAGGTGACGGTAATGTAAATGTTTACCCTAATAATTATTCTACTGCATGGAATTTTGATTATAGTCAAGTCGGAGGAACTAATAATTTACTTGCAACTTCTTCAGGTAATACAGTTACCATAATCTTACTAAATCCTAGCTGGCAGTTTAATACATCTTATGGGGTACAAGGGAGCGTAATTTCTGGTAATAAGGCTACTTATGCAATTAATAACGCAACGCTGCAAGAACCGTCTAGTATTACCTTGACTTCTTATTCTGAGGATAGTTCTGACAGATGTGGTAAATGTTTTGCTAATTTTACGGTGACAGGGGGTAATGATTCTTATAATGTTTACGATGGAGCCACATTGATTGCATCAGCGCAATCATCTCAGTTTAGTATAAATTTTGACCGTGGGTATTCTACTAAATTAAAGTTTTTAGACACCACAGATAACGTTATAGGAAAAATTTCAATTATAACCCCTAGAAAATTAATATCTAATGATATTTATGTAGATATAACTAACTTATCATCAGGAGCAACTTTAAATATTAAAACTCCTTTTATACACGAGGACATTAATCCTTATCAGTACTCTCTAGACAATTTGGATTACCAAGTTGCAAACGTGTTCACAGGGATTGACAATGGAACTTATACACTATATGTTAAAGATAATTTTGGGTGTGTAACATCTAAATCAAATATAGTAGTAAATGGAGTAACACAAACTGCCGATTTCAATTTCTTTATTACTGAAATAAATCCAATTCGGTTTTTTGAGTTAAATAGCGAAAGAAAAAATTATTACAACACTATAAGTTGTGAGGAATTAAAATCTTTAGCATATCCATTTTATCAAAATTATTTATCTACCGATGTAATAAAAACACAATTTAAGACAAATGCTCCTTATATTAATTGTTTTACATTGGATTCTAATGGAAATATAAGCACTTTGGAAGAAGATCAAACTACTGCAAACACTGGTTTAAGAGCAAAAAGTACGTGCACCTATTTTAGTTTAGGAGATGGTCGTAGTGCGGTTTATTTTGGAGTTGTTGATTTGTTGGATTACAATACAGATGATTTTATAGAAACAGTTGATTTTGGGTTTTCGCTTCCTGAGTGGGCAAATAAACAAGGAGATTATGTAGTTATAGAAAATATTGGAGAGGTTCAAATTTCTGCTGTTGGCTATTCTGAAACTTATGAAGCCTTTATATTAGAATTTGATATTGCTTACAACGGGAGTCCAGTAGAAAGAAAAATATCAGCACTGTACAGTCTGAACCCCTATGAGGTTTATGAAGTATCTACTGATATGTCCACAACACCTAGTAAATTCAATATCGTCATAGAATGCGGAGTTGATGCAAATAACATTAATTTTACTTATATTTCGGAAACAATAGAGATTGTAGAAGATGATGATTTCTTATTAAGAATAGACTATTGGGACAATGAAAATAAAGGCGGTATGGTTTATCAAACAGGTATAAAAAACACAATTAGAATGTTTGGTAAAATGAATTACATGGGAGATCAAGAAACCGAAGGGTACAATGGAGATCAAGAATATTTTGTGACTGATAACGTGATATACAATTCTTCCGAACTAACAATCAATAGATTAACAAGCGCAATGGCTCATAAAATGAGATTAGTTCTTAGTCATTCGGAATTATATATTAATGGAATTAGGTCAAAACTTTATGAATCACCAGAGATTTCGGGCGATGAAAATAATAATTTCAAAGTATTCAAAGCATTAGTAAAGCAAAGTGGAAACGAGTTTTTAACAGATGCACAAGAGCAAATCACATCAGAAGGAGGTGCTTTGTCGGCAGCAATAGAAGCATCGAAAGACAAATCGTTCTTATTATGGACTAAAAATTTATAAAAATGCCATTTACACAACAACAAGCAATAGCACTACTGACACTTTTAAACGGAGGTAAATTACCTAGTGAACTTGATGAATTGTCAAATTCAGATTTAAACACGGATAATAATTATTTAGTTTTAAATAATGGTTCAAATGATGCAAAAAAGATTAAAGTTTCTTTATTAAGAGGTTATAAAGGGACATACGACGCATCTACAAACACCCCTGACTTATCAAGCATCGTTGGACTTGATGGAGATATGTATGTGGTTTCTGTGGCAGGAAGTAGCGACTTAGGGGCTGGTGTAGTTAATTTGTTAGAGGATGATATTATTATTTATTTGAACAATAAATATTTAAAAACAAATGGGATTGTTACTGGTTCTTTAGATTTGCAAGGGGTTTATGATAATTCCTCGCCAAAGACAATCACGGTAGCAGATAGTAATGATGGAACGCTAACTGTAAAAGATAGTGATACGAATAATAATAGAGACGAAATATTACAAGTGCAAGACACAAGTGGCAACATTTTGTTTTATGTTCAGAGAGATAAAGTTTATATTAAAGATAAATTAGGAATAGGAACTGAAAATCCAAACAGTAAACTTCATTTGATTAAAAGTAAAAACAGTGCAAACGATGAAATAGGAACTTTTATAGATGTTGAGCAGGCAAGTTCAGCAACAGGAAGCAATTACAACTACGCTCAAATAGTTAGATCGCTATTTAGTGGTTCAGGAACAATAGGGGATGTTTGGGGAGCGCAATTTATAGCAAGAGCAAATGGCTCTGGAAATGTAAATCAATTAGTAGGTTCTTATTCATTGGCTGACCTTGAAGGAACAGCAGATGCAACTACTGTTATTTCAAATTATAGTTTATCAGAGATAAAAGGTACAGGGTCATCAACTTTGGATGATGTTTTAGGAGTATGGGCAAAATTAGAAATTGACAATGCAAACAAAAATATAACAGATGCCTATGCTTCATATTCTAATATAGATATAAAATCAGGAACAGTAAGTAATTTAATATTACAGATGTTAGATTATGATTTTAGCTCCGCTGATCAATCTAATGTTTCAGTAGAGAACCTATATTACATAAAAGCCAAGGATGACAATATACCAAACGTAACCGAAAACGCTTATTTTATTTTTTCAGAAAGCACTTTAAATTCATACCTAGAAGGTAATTTAGGAATAGGAGTTGAAGATCCATCAGAAAAACTAGAGGTAGATGGTAACACATTGATTAGGGGAGGATTGACTTTAAATAAACCTAACCCACAGGCAAGTTTTATAGGCACTAATAGAGAATACTTTTTACAAGTCGTTGATATCGATAATCGTTTTCGCATATATGACAACACAGGAAGTTCGGAAAGGATAACACTACTTGATACAGGAGAAGTAGGAATAGGAGTTACAGACCCATCAGAAAAACTAGAGGTAGATGGTAATGCTTTAGTAGAAGGCAACATTTACGAAAGATTTGTTGTTACAGAAATAAACCCAGACCCAAACAATAACGATGAATTTGATCTTAGCGATGAACACAGAGTACTTCGTTTTAGTAAAAGTGCTTCAGGAACTTTAGTTATACCTACGGGTTTAAGTAACAAGGTTTGGGAAATATTTGTTGCAACAGGAGATCCAACTGTAAATCTTACCATAGAAGCAAATACAAGTGTAATTCTTTCTTATATAAAAAATGGTAGAGTATTTAATGATCCTGAAATAATTAGTTCAGATTATTCAGCTAAATTAATAAGAACTGGAGATAATATTTACACACTAATAAGATATTAATTGGCTGTACCACTAAAAAAACGCACAACCCCCCAGAATTATGCGTTTTTAATAATTAACTTTAAACTCATCTATTATGATAAAACAAAGATAGTAAAAAATATTAAATGAGCGCAAGCATACCAACACCTTTTAATTTTGGCAGAATTAGTGCAGATAACGATCCTTTTTTTGGATCTTTAGACAATACTGATGGAGGTACGTTAGATGACGGAGGTAATGACAAAACAGGAGCAACAAAAACAGGAGGGGGATTACCGTCCGATCAACAAGGAGTTGTTTTAAACGTTATAGAAAAAAAAGCAGGGTTTAGATATTATTTTGATTCAAATACGAATCATAATTCTTTAAATTTTACCGAAACAGGAGAGAAAAGAATCTTTGTTTTTGCAATGCAAGCTAACGCAACAAACCGAAGGCAGTTAGGACAGGTTTCTAGTGGAGGGATGTCATTAAAAATGTATAGTGGCACAGATACTACAAGTGAAATAAGAGAATGGTTTTTAGGAGGACAGGACACAAAATTAGCCAACCGTATAGGTATTTTCCTTTTTGCAATAGATCCAGAGGCTAATGGCAGCGTTTTAGATATAGGAAATTTTGATGCTTCTGACGTTTTGCGTTATGGTCATTTTATTAATCAATCAAGTATGAATGGAAACGCCTCTGCTTATTGGTTTTGGTGTGCTGCTGTTTTAATTTCAAGTGAAAAAGATAGTGGAGGAATTCCTAGAATTTTTGGCACAAATTCCTCGTGGCAAGATTTAGTAGATGAAGTGCAAGGTACAACTGACTTTACTGCACAAAATCACTTGTACGTTGAAAAATCAGGAAATAAAATTGATTTATTTTGTCCTTGTTCTATTGGGAACGCATCACAAACAAGCCCAACGCAAACAACTTTCAACGATAGTGGATTAAGTATAAATTCACCTTCTAGTGCAGAAACATCAGACCCTAGGTTTCATTTAACCAATGATAGTATGAGGGTTTATTTAGATTTAAGAGACAATTCAGCAGACACAGCAGAATTTAGTGGTACATATAATTGGGGAACACAAGCACCTTTTGATTTTTCACAGTCTAATGACGCATCAATAACGTTATCAAGCGCAAATTTTACAGGAATGGGAGAGTTTACTTGTGGGTCATCTGTTTCAGGAAATGCAACCTTTACTCTAGGAGGCACAAATAAAGTAATTATTAACGGTGCCAATTTAGACAGTTCAACGATAAACGGTGATGCAAATGTTGAAGGAGAAACAGTTACAACCTTTACAAATTTAGATGTAACAGGTGCTTTGGATTTTGATACCGTTGGCACATACACAATAGATGGTGGATTATTAAATGAAGTCACAAATAGTAGTGGAGGTAATATTACATTAGCCTTATTAAACGGTGCGACAGTAACAACTAACACGGGTCCAAATATTACGCTAAATCAGTTCGTCAATATAACAGCTCCAAATATTATAGACGGTTCAAGGGTTCAAATATACAACGTAACTAAATCATCTCAATTAGATAATAGTGTTGTAAGCGGCGGTAGTGGTTATAGCTACGAAGTGAACCTATTAAGTAATGCCGTTGACATTGGGGATACAATTAGATTAAGAGCAACCTATCAAAGCGGAACTACAGCAAGAAAACCTTTATTATTAAATAGTGTAATCACCATATCTGGATTAATTTTTATTGATAGTCAAGAAAACCTAGCAGCATACGGTTCGCTTGGATTTGATGGTTCAACAGTAGATGAATATAATATAGATTTGAACACAGGACATTTGCAAATTGACGCTGATGACACGGATTGTGAAAGCACAAAAAAAAGACTTGTGGCTAAATATTATTATTTAATTACTACGGAAGTCGGGATTGAAAGATTTTTTAATGCTATAATTTTAGAAGATGAGGCTAATGCTGTTATTGATAGGTCTATTACTTCGTTAATGATAGATAATATAGGAACCTGTACCCTAAATTTAACAGATAACGAATTTAGATTATATACATCAGACAATAGTTCTTGGATACAAGACCCACCAACAGGAGGTTATGGTATTATTTCTGATTCTGGTAAGGTGTATGCGGTTAACCAAGATCAGATTGAGACAATAGTTAATGCGATAAAAGCAAAAACAGATTTGTTTAGTTTTAATACAAATAATGATGTAAAAGCTACTTTAGATGGTGAGCAGGTAGTAGCTTCTAACATGAGGGGTACAGATAATGCAAACACCACGACACCACCTACGGTTTCAGAAGTCAGAGAAGGATTTAATGAGAATGATTTTAAAGCAGATGTAAGTTCCCTTGCAACAGAAGCAAACGCAACAGCAAATACAAATAGCATTATTAGCAAAGTAAATGCTAATGAATCAAAATTAGATATTATTGACACTAATGTTGATTCGATTTTAGAGGATACCAATACAACAATACCAAATCAAATTAGCGGACTTAATAATATTTCAACAGCCGAAGTTTACGCAGAATTTACAAGCGGAAACAATGAGGATGCTTTTAAGGCTGATGTTAGTGGCTTAGCAACGCAAGTAAGTATAGATGATTTAAACGATTTATCAACTTCTGATATAGATGCTAGATTATCTAATTATGGTTTACCTACGCTTACTCAAATCACATCAGCATTTACAGAAATAAAAGGCACTGGATGGACGGTTTCAGATACTTTAAAAGCAATAAAAGATGAATTGAATAATGTAGGCACAAGCCCCTCTGAAATATACAATTATTTTATTTCTGGAAGCAATGAAAATGCTTTTAAAGCAGATGTAAGCAGTTTGGCAACTCAAAGTGATGTAACAACAGCAAAAGATGAAATTATAGCAGATAATAGATTATTTCAAGAATCAGATGAATACAAAACACCAACAGAAGTTATTTTAACTGAAAAAGGTGATATAAATAATGTTTTAGTACGAAAGACATACACAAATAATGGGTCGGGAACAGAATCACTAACAGAGTCATCGTAATGAAGTTAAAATTAAATTGGTTTCGTGAAGGAGGGGGGGTTGTCTACAATATCAGAACTCCTTTAGTTGGAAAAGTCCAAAAAATTAATGATATTGCAGGAGAAGTTCAAAAAATACAAGTATTAGAAGGTGAAGTTGGTATAAAGAAACCTTTGAGCGGAGAATTAATAAAACAAATACCCTTAGAAGGTCAAGTTAAAAAAATAAATATAATTCAAGGAGAAATAAAATGTTAAACCAAACGACAACAATATATCCAGATGAACCATGTTTGCTACCTGTGACTTTTCCATCAAACCCCTTAACTGTTTACGGTAAGGACTATTCTGATGTACAAGAAGTTTTAATGTGTTTCAAACAAAAGGTGACGGATGCAGAGGATAAATACATAGTAAAATATTACAAGGACGGAAGTGGAGGCGGAGAGCCTACGGGAGGTGTTTTAATAAATGAAACAACGCATACTTTCACCATGAACAAATTAGAGACTGATGTTGTTATTCCATCAAAAACACTTTACTCAATGCACATAGGAGTAAAAGTTCAAGGTCTTAGCAAATATCTTACTTTAAGAGTTAAGAAAACTAACGAAAACAAAATACGAGTAGAGCCAGATGAAATTAGCCTTTAGCTCTTGAATTTATAACACTCAAACAATAATAAAAATGAAAAATTTACAAGAAGTTGATTTACAAAGCATTAATTTTATATCTTTGTTAGACGATGAAGAAAAAGCGAGTACAGACAAGGACAAGGACAAGGATGATGACGATTCAAAAGGCGAAGGATTTATAATACCAAGTAAACCATTTTAGATATGAACATAAAAAATATTATACTTTTTATACTACTTATTTCAACTCTAGCTTTTGCTACAAT
>WLWF01000864.1_pt1 | contig 27772 bp, 48 predicted proteins | sample 6718331 | NCBI WGS metagenome assembly WLWF01 (sample SAMN12718692, study PRJNA515312) | sponge metagenome | isolation source: marine sponge | host: Mycale hentscheli | place: New Zealand: South Island, Marlborough, Capsize Point | collected 2003-05-01
AACAACTACGAGAACTAGGTGTTAATCCCCAGGACGCTGTAGATTTTGTTAGATCTGATATGTATAGAAAAAAAAGAATAGATCCTGAAACAAATGATTATGCTTACAAAGATACAGACTTCTATCAAAACCAGGTAAGACTAGCAGGTGTTAGATATGTTAATGAAGTTGTTATGAACCCACGTGCAACGACAAGACCTATGTGGATGTCTGATCCTAAGCTTGCTATCTTTGCACAGTTAAAAGGTTTCCAAGTAGCATTCTCAAACACTGTTCTTAAACGTTGGTACAAAGAAATGTTTCAACAAGGTTTTTATAATGGCATAGCAAATGGCGCTAAGTATGCAGCGGTTGGATCAGTGATGGTAGTGGCAGCAATGCTTGGTAATGAGTTAAGGGATACTGCTAAGTTTGGATTAAAAGGCAACCCACGATATAAAGATGAAACAGATTTTGAAGCTATTAAAAGAGCAATCGAAAGAACAGGATTGCTTGGGCCAGTGCAGTTCTTAATAGATGCAGCACGAGCAGAGCAGTATGGATCAGGACCAGTCGAAGCATTGATGGGACCTATCGTTACAAGACTTGTTAGTTACCTGGAAGGGATAGCTGACGTATTAACGAAAGATGATAAGAAAAAAATTGTAAGAGAGATAGTGAAGTCTATTCCGTTTATATCAGCCAATGTTGGCGGCTCACGGGACAGGGTTTACGAAGCATTAGGCGTCGAATCTACATTTGGACAGGAAGCAGGACTAGACTTTAGTGTTGATTCCTTTAGTATAGAAGATTAAAAGGATAGTATATGGGATTTTGGTCAGACTTATTTGGTGGTGGAAATAAAGATAAAGAACCTTCAGGTTCAGTAGGCTCAGAATATCAAGGAGCTAGTGGACCAGGTGGAATGACAGGCGGTGAAGCCTATTCATCTGGTATTATTGATGCAGAGGAAAGAAGAGAGCAGTTATTAGCAGATGCTGCAGCAGCAAATGAAGCTGGACAAAACTACAGCATAAACACGAATGAGTTTACGGGAGATAATCAAGGGCTTAGTAATGAAGAGACTAAAGGTAAACTACGTGAAGGACTGACAAGTGATGAATATGCTACCTTTATGCAAACTCTATATGGCAATAATCCAGGAGCTATGCAACAGGCTTTTCCTTTTTCTAGTGGCGCTACAGTAGGTAACATAATGAAACCACTTATAGGATTAGCATCAGGGGGTGGTGGCGTTATAAGCTTAATTCCAAATCTTTTAAGTAGTGTAAATCAAGGGCTAGGTAATATCTTTAATAAAGAAAAAGCTCCAACAGATATGGGAACTACAATAAGTAGTATGGATCAAGCAGATTTAGACGCTTTAAAAGGTCCAAGTATAGCAGATGTATCTGGTCCAAGCACAAACGATGGAACATTTAGCACGGCTGAAGAAGCAATTGCTGCTAGTGGTTTACCGGCTTCAGAGTTTGCACCTTTGGGTATAACCAATCCAAATTTAATACCTGCTAATTCACTTTTAAATTTTAACGACTTATTGCAAATGAATGAAAACATTGATGCACAAAGTATTGCAAATGCTTATAAAGCTTTGACAGATAATCAAGGATTTGATGTTCAAGATAATCAATTACAATATAATTTAGATGCCGGTCCAGGTAAGTTTCAGTTTGGTATAGGACCAAACAGTGCTGGTATAAATTTTAACTTACCCTTTGGTGCATAATGTTAACGATGCGTGATTGGATATGGGTAGCCTGCATAGTAGGTGGCATAGCCTTCACCAACGGGATGCTTTCATCACGGGTCACGGCTCTTGAATCACAGATAAAAGACTTAGATATGTTGCGTATTGATGCACGGCTCGCTGTCATTGAATCACAAGTCATACAAATAAACGAAAAATTAAATTAAGTATTATCTAATACAAACATATTAGATTCTAAACACCAAGTCTGAACAAACACAGGATTGATTCCTTGTTCTGCCGCAGCATTATATAAACCATTTTCTATATCAATACGTCTTGCTTCACATTTAGGTTCATCAAACCACAGTTCCGCAGTATGTTTAACGGAAGGCATACCAGGCATAGACACCATAGAAATTAATAACCAAATCTTAATCATGAGAAGAGAATAGGATTAAATTACACCAATTAGCAAGTTCTTTTTCACTCATATCGCCCTTCATTAAGTTATATCTATAGCAAACAAGTTGAATATTAGTCTTAGTATAGAATTTTAAATCATTATTTATTCTATCAATAGATATATTAGTGTTAACTTTTCGTTGTCCTTTTAAATGTGTAAGTTTTATTCTTGTTTTTGCACATCTATAATTTTGTTTTTCAAATAGATCTAATAAATCATCGACAGTTAAATCAGGATCAACAGGGTGTCTGTTTTTACTTTTAGGATTTTGCACATCTTTTAACCAGTGATTAAAAAACTTACGTGGATCTGCGCTAATAATTGCTTTGTCATTATCTCCTTTTCCATTTGCCCATACATGTTTGTTGTGATTACTAGAACAAACTTTACACCAGGACTTACGTCCATCTCTTTTGTTTTCTTTTTTTCTATCAAACTCTTCTAAGAGTTTTGTTTTATTACACCGAGTACAAGTCTTATCGACAATCACTTAGCCTCGCCCCAAGAGGGACCTTCTTCTAAATCAATTACACTTGGCACTTTTAATTCAATGCAGTGTTCCATTATCTCTTTGATTTTACTAGCTTCTTTAGGTGATTCAAAAGATAAATCTAGTTCATCATGTACTTGAATCAAAGGTAAGAAACCTTCTTGATACAATGTAACCATAGCTTGTTTAGTTTGATCTGCCGCTGATCCTTGTATCAATCTATTCAATGCTTTGTATGTCCATCCTCTTTTTATTCTAGTGAACCCACCGTACTTACGCTCCGCTTCTTCTTTAGGAAGAGGAAAGCCGGCACCAAACTCTAAAGGTTCCCATAAATCAAAACGACATTTACGTCCTTTAATAGTTCTAATAAATCCTATGTCACTTGCTCTTTTCATAGCGTTCTTTGTTAACTGTTTAACAAAAGGAACATTGGTGTGATATTTAGAAAACAATTCCTCTGCCTCAAACTCAGTAAGACTCAACTCATTAGCAAGTTTAGCTTTACCCATACCGTACATCATACCAAGATTAATTGTCTTAGCTTGCTTACGTTCAATGCCTGCCATGTCTGCTACTGTTTGATGGAAGTCTATGTTACCTGAATTATATCCCTCAACTAAATGATCTGCTCCTTCTAAATTTGTAATAGATGCATAGTGCACTAACAGTCTAGGTTCTTGTTGACTATAGTCAAAGCATCCCCACTTTTGTCCTTCTTCAGGGATAAATAATCTTCTAATAAGTGGACCTATGTCTTTGTTACGAGCAGGGATTTGTTGCAAGTTGGGGTTCTGCATACTCAACCTACCAGAGATTGTACCTCCCTGCTCATTTCTCATTTGATTGATTTCAGCGAAAATCCTCCCTCCGTTCTCGTGCTTGAGGATACTGTCAATGAACGTGGTTCTTGCCTTATTAATTTCACGAGCTTCCACCACCATTCTTGCAATAGGATTGCTATGATTTGACAGAAAGTCTTTGTCAAATTTAGGCTGGCCAGACTTCGCAGTTCTCTCATAAGATATTCCCGCTGCATCAAACGCCTTAGCGACAGATGTCGGAGTCCAAACATCAACGTGGACATTTGTACTTTCATGGATTTTTTTAAGTATCTTTTTCTCTGTAGCAAATAAAGTTTTCTTTGTTCTCTCTGCGTGATCAACATCTACTCTCACTCCCTTCTTTTTCATTTCAAATAGAACAGGAAATAAATCCGTTTCTAACTTGAACACATCTAATAAGTCTTGTCTAATTATTTCTCTCTTTAAAATATCCCATAACTTTAAAGTTAAAGCTGCATCTTGCTCAGCATAGGGGCCAACATACATAGGTGGTAACTTCCACATCTCTGTCTTTGCATTAACACCCCAACTCTTTGCCGCCTCATATAAAGCTGATTGAGATTTTTTTTCTCCTGCATATTTTTTTCCTAACTCATCTAAAGAAAAACGCATGGGACTATTCTCATTTACAATAGGGCCTGCTATCATTGTGTCAATAATACGACCATGTACTTTCAATCCCATTTGATGTAGCCACCCTACATCATAGATAGCATTGTGAAATATCTTATCACATGGAAGTTCTAGAATTTTTTTAAGTTGTCTTGTAAAAACTTTTTCATCTAAGTTACCTCCACCTTCATGGCGAATAGGAAAGTAACCGCACCAACCTTCGACAGCTATAGCTACACCAATAACATAACCTTTGCTGACAGCCCATCCTGGACCTATGCCAGTGTTTAATCCTATGTCTCTTGTTTCTAAATCAATGGCAATTTGTTTTGCGTCTGATAAATCTGGTAGTCGTTCCGGAGGAGTCCACTCACTTGGTGGTTGAAATAATGGTATCTGAGTCATCTTCATTGTCCTGTATCTCACCCGCAATTGCTGCATATCCCGCCATGTCTATGTAACAATCCTTCGTGGGTCTATGTTTAATTCTTGCTATCTTTACTAGAAGCATACATATCGCTACATCATGTGCTGATATTTCATAATCTAAATAGGAAGACCAAAGCTTAGCAATGTTCTTATGATTCTGATACTTATCACCATAGTCATGTTGACGTTGACCAGTTACTATCTTTGCCGCAGTATCTAGATATTCTCTACTGTTCATCTTTCTCCTTATTGCTGATAGATTTTAAATCATTTCTCATAAGTTGTAAATCAAGTAATAATAACTTCATTTCCTTGTCTACTTTTTCTCTATTTAATCTAGGTAATTCAGCCCTTATTCTCCTTACCTGTTTCTCTGTAACATCTAATTGTTTCAACGCTGTTTCAATTGTAAACACTATGACCTCCAAAACATTTCTGTGAATTCCTTATCGGTTTGAGAGCGAACCAAATGCAATTCGTTTTTTGCTCGTGTCATTCCCACATAGAATACACGTCTCTCTACATCTTTATTTCTTCTATACTCTTCATCAACTTTAAAAGATAAGTCAGAGAATAATAAAACATTACTTGCTTCTCCTCCCTTAGATCCATGGATAGTAGAAAGTTTTACTCTTGCCTCATGATTTAAATTTTGATTACGTCTCAACGCTGCTAATAAATAAGCTAACTTTGTTGGGGGTATTCTATCAAGGGCGTCATCCCATCTTAACTCCGGGGATAAAAGTAAACCATAATTATTTTTTAACTCTTCGTAAGTATATTCTTTATCTTCATTAGCTCGTGGCATTGTCTTTGATCCATAACTAACTCCAACATCTACATTCATGTAATGATACATCGCTTTGATACCATCTAGCTTTACTGTTTTGTTTTTTGTTAAACGAGTCCATGTATTAATAGCTAGTAGTAAACGATCACTCACTGATTTAGAATTGTGTCGCTGATAAAATATACCTCTTGTCTTTAACTCTTCTTCTATCTTGTCTAGTAAATAATTAGTACGTGTAAGTATAAGCCAATCATCTTTTAAGAAATCTGTATTGGCGTAAGGATTAACACGTGTCTTTAATAAACCTTCACGGTCCGTGGCCTTCCAATCTTTATGTACCCTGTCACCTACACGTCCGATCACGGCATTAGCTCTTTGTTGCACGGCTAACGGTACACGGTACGATTGATCAAGAATAATTCTGTTGCCTTTTAATTGTTTAAATCTCCATGGATGTGCGCCTGCCCATTCAAAGATAGCTTGATCATCATCTCCTGCGATGTATGTGTGTGTAGAATTTTGAGATAATATATCAACCATATTCCATTGCACACTACTAAGATCTTGTGCCTCATCAATGATAAGAAGTTTAAGTTTAGGTGCTTCTTTTCTTTTATTAAACTCTACAATCATGTCAGTAAAATCCATGAAACCATTTTGTTTTTTATACTTCTCTAAACCCTGCGCTATCTTACGTAGTTTTAAAAAACCTCCAGGCAAATGTCCTGTTTCTTTTTGACAGAACTGATGTTCAAGACTCACGTCTTTTATTCTTGCTAAGTCTATGATGTTAACAAACTTATCATCCTGCCACCCCATACCATAGCTGTCATATTTATTTGTAGGATTAGATAACTTTACATTTAACAAATCTGATACTTCTTTATAATCCGCATCGGACATTAACGACGAGTCAGTTAATCCTAACTCCATGTAGGCTAGACTATGTAATGTTCTAAAGTATTTAAAATCTTTTTTATCGTATTGTGGAAACCGGTCCACGGCACGGGTGATAGCTTCGTTCGCTGCTTTACGAGTGTAGGCAAAGTATCCTATTTGATTTGGTTGTATTCCTTTTGCCAATCCTTCTTCAACTATTGTTAAAAGTTTATGCGTCTTACCTGTACCTGGAGGACCAAAAATAATATTCATCATTAGAATGCCTCCTTCTTTTTCATGTCGGGTATATATAAATCTTGTTGCTCTATTTGTTTTGAAGGTACATACCATAGGTAATGTGTGATACCTTTAACTTTTTTTCTATGTGATCCTCCTCCTAAATCCTGCATAACTCTTGCGTGCATTTCTGTAGAAGTAAGAGCAGAAAATCTTTTCTTATTTAAATATTCTTTTAATGTTTTAGGTTGGAAGTATATCTTACCTTCATTCTCCCATGGCATTTCAATTGCTATCTCTTCCTCTCTATCTGATACACCTTGATCATAAATAAAAGAATACAGATAAGAATCAAACTGACCCCACTTTGTTATCTCCGGTGGTGTTTCTATTATCTCTACGTTCTCGAGTAAGCTTTGAATCTTTGCGGTCCATGCGGCAGGGCTAAGTGCATTAGGTAATTGTGTTAATGCATCCATACATTTCTTTCTGAACTTACGTTGATCAAAAAGTTCTTCTGTATTTAAAACTAATCGTTGCTCTTCAAAGTTTAAAAACCAAACAGGTTCATCCGAGTCATACTTTTGTAGATCAGAAAATTTACTTTCATACTCTCCACCTATTCCATATTTTCTTAAACGACATTGTGGTGCGTCACATCTTGAACACATTGGTTGATCTTTACATTTGTATTGATAATCTTTTTTATCATGTTGATTGATTGTCTTGGTTACTTGTGCATGACCAAGTGGTGGCTTCATGTATTTAAAATTAAACTCAGATATTTTATCTTGCCATTTCTCAGGCCATTTCTTTTTTGCATAGACTGCGTACTGATACAAAACATTATCTCTTCCACCTTCATCTATGCCAACACTAATTAAAGTTTGCAAACAAGGTGGTCCATCTTCTAGCTCCTCTACCTTCTTTACTTGTTTTGTTTTAAAGTTTCTTAACTTATCTTCTGTAATTTTTCTTTCATCAACAAAAGAAAGAAACTCATCTAATGATAATGACTCTCCCTTTTTATCAAAGGCATAACGCATGGTGTCATTGCCTGCATGATAAGGTAAGTTTAAAAAATTTCCTGTGTCTCCTCTGTCTGCTTGCAATTCAATTTGTTTAGGAAAGATTTCGCAATCAGCATGACCTAACAAAGAAGCAAAGCTTGTTAATCTATTTCGCATTAGCTGTGCAGATACAACGCCATCTATAAATAAAAATAAATGTGCACCTCCACTCTTTGATCGACAGGCAATCAAGGGTAATTTTAATTTCTCTATGTTACTAATTAATTTTTTATGATCTAACGGATATGTATCTACATCTATACAACCCCACCTACACGTTGAATCATCCATGATAGGAACGATACCAAGGCTAGGATCTTTACCTGCAATGTGATCTATCCAATGTTGTGGTGTTACTGGTTCTTTTTTTATAAAGGATTTGCCTCCACGTTTACCGCTGTCTTTTATCTCGCCCGGAACATATACTCCGTGTGCTCTTTCTAAACCTTTAAAAACTTCTTTAAATTTCTCTACACTCATTGTATCTTTCGTTGTTAATTAAATGAGGGCGAATAATCTTCCGATAGTTCGCCCTCACCAGCTGCCCTAGTACGGAGTAGCTTGCTCCGCCTCGGTCGCACTGCCCTCACCACGTTCTTGAGAAACCTTAGCCTCCCCTTTACTTACTGTTTCAGCAAAAGTTTTTGCTGCGGTGAAGAGAGCAATGTCCTTTTCGTTAGCTTGATCGAGTAATCTTTCAAAGCTAAAATCAAATGTATGCCATGTACCTTTGTCATTCTTTTGTTTGACACTATTGACTCTGAATAAACCAGAGAACATAGGCCACTCAGCAGGGATCACGGAACGAATTAAAGAATTAAATTTCTTACTTCGTTTATACCCTGTTGATTTAAGAGTGATGACACAAGGACTACCCAACATACCGTTCGATGACTGTCCTCCTTCATTAACAACATAGACAAAATGATTGGCACACGTTTCAATGTAGTTGCCATTCTCTAGTCTGTCTTTGTTTTGTGCGTCACGAGTAGTTTGTGAAAGTATGTCTGATGTAGCAGGATACACGTTTACAGGAGCACTACTTCCAGTACCTATGTTTGCCCATTCTACATACTCTCTTGCAAAGCCACACGGCATAACGAGAATACCTTTACTCCCATCATACAATTCTTCCGTGACGTTATTGTAGATCATTCCAGGCTTAGCACCTGCAACAGTCTCATCTGCTACCTCTGGTGACAGCGCCATTAAGACTTTAAGTCTTGGCGTTGCATAATCCTGAGCATCAATTGATTCGAAGCCCATAGATTTAAAGGTATCAAAAGAAGCAAGTTGTGCAACTTGCCCATTCGTCTTTTTAGTTACAACATTCTTTGTCATATCATTCCTTTTCATTTCAGTTTTCACTATGTAATTTTCACTTTGTTGGTTACATAGACACCAAATTTGTCTTCAGGAATATCAGATCCTTTTTGAATCTGTTCCTTGACAAATGCTTTTAGGGTAGAGGCATGAACACCGCTCTTCTGAATAGGAGCTTGTCCTTCATCACGCAAACGTGAATACAATTCAGATGCATTGTCTTCTTCACCTCTTCCAAAACTACAGACAATATCATTTTTAATGATATCATCAAACCCATTATCTCTTAGCCATTTAAAAGCATCCGCTTTGTTGGCCTCACTTATGTGTGCTTTATATACTTCTTGTATCTCTACTTTAGATCCGGAACTAAGCGTGACTGCTTTCATTCCTATCTCATCAAGTAATGTTGGGATCGATTCGTTCTCTAGTTTGAACTCTTCTTCTTCTAGTCTTTTTAGTTCTGCTTTTCTATCAGTAATTTTTTTACGAACAGTTTCTAACTGATCACAAAAAGTACCAACAGCTTTAAGCCTATCATCACCAGAGCCTTCTAGTTCTTGAATAGCTTTCTTTGATTCTTCAAATAATGACATATAACTTTCTCCATTTAATTAGTGTCTACCTCAACAGGATAATATTTTTTTAAATGTCTATCCCACTTTAGCATTTTAAATCTATTACGATTCATACTTGCTGCAACAACTGCAACAGTTGCAATAATAGATGGATCGCCAAGACACAATATGTAATCATCATCAGAAAAATCTTTTAACTTTTTCTTTAGCGCATGCACTACAGGTTGTGAGCTGATCATCAATTGATCTTTACGTGGTAATAGATTTTCAAATTCTCCAAAGCGTAAAGCATCAGTGATATCCACTCCAGTTTTTTCTTGTACTACATATACTGTCATAACTTTCTTCTTCTACATATACGTATTGATTTTTAAAATGCAAGTGTTATATGTTTAACCTAGAAAGATTAAGGAGAAATTATGGACTATCCGTTTAAAACTGTGCCTTATGCACATCAAATCACTGCCCTTGAGAAGTCATGGGATAAAGAAAACTATGCCTATTTTATGGAAATGGGTACAGGAAAATCAAAAGTACTCATCGATAATATGTCTATGCTGTATGATCACGGCCATATAAATGGTGTTTTAATTCTTGCACCCAAGGGAGTGTATCGTAACTGGCAGCGCCAGGAAATACCAACGCACTTACCAAATCACATTGAAGACTTCACGGTTGCCTGGACACCTACCCCTAATAAGTTAGAGAAAGAAATGTTGGAGAGTATTATTAAAGATCCAAAAGATCTGACGCTTGATATTTTTTTAATGAATATAGAAGCCTTGCATACGACGAAGGGATCACGGTTCGCTGAACGATTTCTTAATGGTCACCGAGCAATGATTGTTATTGATGAGAGTACCACTATAAAAAATCCAAAAGCAATCAGAACAAAGAATGCACTCAAGTTAAGTACGCTTGCAAAGTATAGAAGAATACTAACAGGCTCACCTGTCACAAGAGATCCCATTGATTTGTTTTCGCAGTGTGAGTTTCTTGATCCTGCTATCTTGGGTCATGCCTCTTACTATAGTTTTAAGAATAGATACACTGTTCAAGTTAAAACAAATGTCGGCACGCATGTATTCAATAAAGTAGTAGGGTACAAGAACTTAGGGGAGCTATCTGGTTTGTTGAATGCTCACTCTTACCGAGTCTTGAAAGAGGACTGTTTAGATCTCCCGGAAAAGATCTATACCAAACGACAGGTGGATCTAACACCTGAACAAAAGAAGGCTTATAAAGAAATGAAAGAGTATGCTCTTACTTTGTTCGAAGATGGTAGTGTGTTAACAGCTAGCACAGTAATGACACAGTTGTTAAGACTTCATCAGATTAGTTGTGGTCATCTGATCATGGAAGATGGAGAGACAAAAATATTTAAGAACCACCGGATCACTGAGTTGATGGAGATCTTAGAAGAAGTGGACGGGAAGGTTATCATCTGGGCTAACTATCGTCAAGACATACGCACTATCTATAATAATATTTCTAAGAAGTATGGTCCTGATACTGTGGCTACGTACTACGGGGATACCCCTGATGGAGAGCGACAGGATATTGTTCAACGGTTTCAAGATCCTAAGTCACCCCTTCGTTATTTTGTTGGTAACCAACAGACAGCCGGGTATGGATTAACCCTGACGGCGGCTAGTACAGTGGTTTATTATTCGAATAACTATGACTTGGAGAAAAGAATACAGTCAGAGGACCGTGCACACCGGATCGGTCAGAAAAGTAATGTGACCTATATAGATCTGATTGCTGAGAAGACAGTGGACGAGCGAATAGTAAAGGCTCTTCGTAATAAAATCAACATCGCAAGTACAGTTTTAGGTGAAGACTTTAAACAATGGTTGACTTAATCTGTTATATGCTTATATTATAACTTAATACAAAGGAGAAAGTATGTATATTGATAAATATAATATAGAAAACTATGGTTCCATATGGAACAACGGCAAAGAAAAAAAGAATCGATTGGTTGGTTCGATGTCTGGTCACGATCTAGATATAAAAAAACTTATTCATATCCTTGAAGAGTATCATGAAACTATGAATGGTGAGTATGCTCATAAGGATATTGACATCAAGATAACTATGAAGGAAAGAAAATAATGGACACAAGTAAATTTAAATCTGTTACGATCTCGATTGAAACTTGGAAGATGCTGCATGAGTTGGCTGATGCTGAGATGCGATCTGTTAGTCGAACGATAGAGTTTCTTGTTAATAAATATAAACAAGAACAGGAGAAGGACCATGGGTAAAGTAAAAGCATTACTCATGGAAATGGAAGAGGACGCTGAGGGTATGTCTGCTGAAGAGTGGGCAAAGAAGTGGGGTCAAGAAGAACTTTTTATCTGGTCACGTATACAGTGGGAACTAGGTAGAGAGAATGTTGACGAACAATTCTTAGCGATGGCTAAACCTGAAGGGTCTGCATAAGAGTGCATCTCATTAGGCTTGGCTTAATTTGTTTGACTGTGGTGGTGTGTGTATGGATCGTGGTTCTGCACTCACCCTTCAGGATGTATGTAAAGGAGTGCGAAAGAGAGCATGAGTATTACAGTAAAGAAATGTGTATGTGGATGTACATGGAAATGAGAAAGGAAGAATCATGGCTAAGAAGAATCCTCTTAGAGTTAGGCTCGTAAGAGAATATGAGAAGGTATCAAAGTCTGCGGTGCGTGAACCCCGGAACGGTAAAGAGATGTTTACTCGCATGAGGTGGGAGAGACTTAGAAAAATATTATGGAGGCGTTATGATTATCTGCCCCAATTGTAAAGGTAATGGGTATCATAAGCTTAGATTCGAGGCAGAGGAAACCATTGAGCAGTGTAAGGTTTGTCACTCACAAGGGGAGATCGATGAAAATAAGTACTACCACCAGACCTGGACAGAGGGGGTTAATGATTCCTTGTCAATCTATTACGGACCACCGCTCGACCCCGACTGCTTCAAAAACTACAAGATTTCGGGAGAGTAATCCCGTTGTAAAGTTTGAGGGAGAACCGCCGTTCTAATCCTCAAAGATAGGGGCTGATTCCTCCGGCCCCTTTTCTATTTACTTTTCTTATAAAATAACTTAAAATCACGCACGAACAAACAAAGGAGATCTATGAGCATTAGATTGCCCGATAGTCCGGTTCGGAAAATTCATGAGTGTCTAAAATGTGGCACGGTTTCAGTAAAATTTTGGAAGGATCAGTACGATTGCACGTACAGTAGAGAAGAATGGTCTACAATTTTAGCTGAAGGTGAGGTCATTTTACAAAAAATATTAGGTCCTGTGCGTGAAGATCCGAAGTTTTTTATAGAGTAGTAAGATGTATTCAAAGTTTTTAGTTAAATATTTTTTATAAAAACTTTCATTTTGAAGTAACCAAGTAACTTTAACTCTTAACTCTATGAAATATAACAATAATAGAGGTTACTTATACGGTAACTTACAGTTACCTGCCTTGTTAAATAAGTAACCGATAAAATTATTTGTGTTTTACTTTTAAAACAACTATATACTTTTGAGAAAGTACACTAAACTTATTGTATGAATAAAAGATTAACTGTTAAACAAATTAAATTTGTTAATGAATTAGTTAGAGAAGATGGTTCGATCACACCGACAGAGGCGGCAAGACGTGCAGGATACTCTGTTGACAGAGCTAGAACTACAGCATCCGAGCTACTAAACGTCCAACGTAATCCTGAAGTAGTTAGATATTTTGACGAACTAAAAAAAGAAATGCAACACAAAACTGCAGTTACTTATGATCGCCATGTAAAAAGATTAGATGATTTGTCCCGAGCAGCACAAGAAGATAAGGCTTGGTCTGCATCTGTTCAAGCAGAAAAGAATCGAGGTCAGGCAGCAGGGTTTTATAATCATACGCAAAACATACATACACTAAACTCTATAGACACCATGAATCTTGAGCAAGTTCAGTCAAGATTAAAAGATATACGCAAACTGTACGGCGATATAATAGACGCTGATTTTACAGAAGTCCCTGAGATTGAACAAAAAAAAGAGGGCTAGATAGCCCCCTCAATTTATTTTCTTAACATCCCCTTGTATTCAAAAGTATCTTCACCTTTGACAAATGTTTTTCGATCATTAGCTAACCAACCAATGACACCATAGTATTGCGTGTTATCAATGTGCAACCACACTAAACTTTTCTTTTTCTTTTTTCTTTTAAATAATAATTTAAATAATTTATTCATAACTTTCCTTTCTCACTAAACTTACAAGCTAAACTAAACTTACAAGCTAAACTAATCTTCCTTATCAATCAAATCAATAATAGCTTGAAACTCCTCACGAACATCTAGGCTATCCCATAAATCAATAGTTATATTTATTTTACATATCTCTTTTATTTTTTCTAGCTTTTGATTAGCTAAATCGTCTGGATTATTTCTCATAACTTCTCCTTTAGATATAAAAAAAGGGGGCTTGATTGCCCCCTAATAAAATTAATAATCATCTCCATTACTATGGTAATTATCATACCAATAATTCTCCTCCTCATAAGAGTTCATTTCATAGTCAGGTAAATGATTTGTAGTAATCACAGGATTAATAAAAGATGTTTGTTCTGCTTTAGGGTATCGCTTTTGTGCCTCCTCTAAAGTTTCAAACTCCTCCAACATAACCTTGCGTTGCTGTCCAGCTAGGACAGATGATTGGGGGTATAACCCCCAACCATAAACAATATATTCATCATCTGAATATCTACTTGGCTCAATAGTAAAGTAGTCATATGCTTTTTGATTTCTCATAAATCCTCCTCAATTAGCTAATGCTTTTTCTTTATTGTATTTCATCACAGCTAGGATTTTTTCTTCTCTAGTTTGTTTAACTCCTTTGATATTATCAAGCATAGACTTGATACTATCAGGGCTAGATATAACTAGGTCAGTTCCTTTTTGTGCTAAAATATGCTCATTAACAGTCCACCCTAAAGTGTCTGCTAATTCCTTTACTGATGACAAGTGCTTGTAAGATTGAATAGCATTTTTAACAACATCAACTTGTTGTAAAATACCCTCAATCCATTTCTCATGGCATTGAACAACAGCTTGTTTCGAGTGCAAGTAAGATTGCATAATGTCAAATTCTTGACGAGTGCATTTAATTGCTCTTGATCTACAACCACCTGTACCAATTATCCATAAGCTGTACTTATTTTTCCATTGGTCAAGACGATTATTTTTTTCGAGATAAGTATTCATCTTTTCTCTAGCTGTTGTTAGATGAGGATTACTGCTATTATCTTTTTGTTCTACCTCAATGTCAGGATTAAATCCTAAACCAGATAGTTCATCACGATAATAAGCAAACATAAATTTATCCCTATCATAACCATACCTTTCGCCTGTATAGTTCCCATTCAACTCAAAGCTAAAATGTTTTTCAGGATAAAGGTCTTGTTCCTCATTATAAGAATAGCCATAGTCCCTCTTAGCAGTATCTTGCCAATTAGTACCCTCGCTATCAACCACTTTAAAATAAAAACAACTGTCAGTAGCAACACTATCAACAGTAGAATATTTATTTTGTAGCTGTCTTAATTGAGCCACATCACTTGGAATAAATGCTCTCTCTACAACTGTTGTTGCAGTTTTAAACGCATTAGTAATAGCCACATCAAAATCTGATATAGACTGTAAGTATGCGTCTTTATGAGCATTGTCCTCCTGTTCTGCGTGTTTACGAAAATCTTTAATCAAAGACTTTCGGTAGTCATTATTCAATCGTAAATCATTTTTCATTTTATACTCCTTTCACGATTAATTATTTATCTACAATGTTAGGTAGGTTTGAAATTGTAGGGTAATGGTATGCAATAAAATGATACATACATTGTTGCCTACAAAATAATGGTGGGCTATCCTTTGTTGTATTGTCAGGAGTATCGTAATGTATTACTTTACATTTGTTTCTGTCCTCCTCAACATTACCACTATTTTCAGGGGCTATCCATTCTCTACTACTGTAATCATCATTCCATTGCCAATGACCTTTTTGCGTGTCATATCCTCTAATAAAACAATTCTTTTCAATAGCAGATAACCAACTATCCCTACTAACATTACCAACTTTTTGTTCGTGCCAATAACCACTACCACCATGACCTCCACAGTACCCATAACTCATACCACGACCACAAGTTTTGCATTTATGTTTAGACATAATTTTTCCTTTCAAATTAATTGAATAATTTTTTCTAATATGTTTTGGGCTATGCCCCTCTCACGAAACCAGTCCTATAAAGTCACTCTCATCTGCTCATCACAGCCCACTCATATTGGGTACTTGGGATGCTATCCCCAAGTCCTGCCGATATAGTCCTACGAAATCATATTAAGAAAATCATTACAAGGTTTTACAAGATTATACAAGCACTTAAAGTATAAATTTTTATCTTTTTTTATGCTACTATTTACAGGATAAAATGCTACGCAAACCTGAAAGCAAACTTTGGCAATTAATAAAAAAGAATACACCTGAAATATCTTGGAATAGAATAGAAACTACAACGATTATGGGGTTTCCTGATCTTGTTGGCTGTCATAAAGATTGTGGTTTTTTTACAGTCGAATTGAAAGTATCAAATCGTAGCAAAATTAAACTGTCCCCTCATCAAATAGCATGGAATTATAGCCACGCATTAAAGGGTGGTAGATGTTTTATCATAGCCACCCCCCTTGAACAAAGCACCCTAAATATCTATGGGGGTATACAGGCACAGGATATAGCAAACAATATCCATGAGCCATTAATCGTGTTTCATAAACCATTCGATTGGAGGGAGGTCATCACATTCCTGACACAAAACTGACGCAAAAGGGTAGGGGGTTACCTGTCCCCTACCCTCTCACACTAAACTGACGCAAACTATCCACGTACCACGAACACTAAACATTCGCAGTTTGACACTAAACATTCGCAGATTATCCCCGGCTGCAGCAGAAAAAAAAGTAAATCAATCTTCACGGGATTTGTCAATCATCCATAGTATGGGTTTAATAATGAAGTAATATATGAGGGCGTAAAGTATAAAATATTCTAGATAGATCTTAGTGTTTTTCATATGAGATATTTTTAATTGATGGATTCCAGCAGGCCCGGCAGTCCAGGCACTGGCCGCCCTGCTTCGAAGCGCTGCACGCTTCACCAATTGGCGCAACGCCAGCGGTATGTACTGTGCTGCTGTGCTGGTGACTCTTCCCGGGTGCACCGTTAACCATCGTCGCAGATAATCTAATAACCAGGTTCGAAGGGATCACGCCGCCAGTCTCTTTAAATTCTTTTAATATTCCTGCTTCACGTGTTGGCAGCCAGTGCTTAATATTTGGCGTCCCTGCAGCAACGGCGCAGATCTTGCGCAGGTGATCAACGGTCTGTACATCGCCGCTATCATGCCATCTAAAATAATTCTTTTCATAGTGTGTTATTAACTGGATCATCGCAGGCACCCAGGCAGGGGAATCAATAGACGCCAGGCGGCGGGCGTGGCCCGTCTTCACGGATGGATAAAAATAATTAGCTTTCATTGCATAACAATTAAAGCACACTGACCCCGGGACCTGCTGCAGCTTGCCGCCAGTCTTGCAAAGCTTAGCGCTCAAGCCGTAAGTATAACCCGGCATTTTTTTATTACGGTTACTAATACCGCCGCCGGTCAATTCCTTAGCTTTTTTTAATGTGTACATTTTTTTACTTTCTTTGTTGACTTGTTAATAGATCTGTTATAATCTTTTATAATAATTAATCAAGAAAGAAAGAAGGTTAATATGATTAAAAAAGAAGAGTTAAAAAAAGGTGATACTTATATCATTGATAATGGCCTGGGCGCACCAGTTAAAGCAAAGTTGCTTGAATCACCAAGGCAAGGCAAGGGCTGGAAATCAATTGTTTTAATGGATGTATACGGCTCATCAATAGGGTTTTTTGATGAAGCGGGCGGGGTATATACTAAAGATATACTAGAATCATGTTAAAAAATAATGTTGGAATAGTTAACGAAGGCAGCCTAGTAAAGTTTAAGCTGCACACTCAAGCCGCCGTTGATTGGTGGAATGATAACGTCGACGATTTTAACAAAGATATAAGGGCCAAGGCTTTAAGAGAACGATACGTTGAGCACCGATACGCCCAGGATATCTATCAAGGAATGCTCGAGCACTTTAACAAGTGACCGGCAGCAGCTGGCCTGGATTCGCCGGGCCAGCTAAACACACACTAAACAAACGCAATTTAAAAATATGATAATAAAAAAATTATTAGAAATTGAAAGCATAGTATGCGGACGCAAAACGCCTTCAGATATGAATGACGATTCACTAAACGCACACTACTCAAAAAGCAGGGGTGAGGAAATAAAAATATTAGATATGCACTTACCTCACTTGGTGAGGGCTTATAGTAATATGATAGATTATGATAAGGAATGGCACGATAAAAGTTATAATGAGGGGTGGAATGACGCTTTAGAAAGTCTAAAAAAATAGGGGGCTAAGCCCCCTACTCTATTACTTTTTTATTTTCTTTGCGTGAATAATAATACCCGTTGGATAGTCATAGTCTATTGACACTTTTATTTTTTCATCGGGTTTAATATCTTTGCTTTCTTTCTCAATAGCCAAATCAATTTGGCTATTAAGGAATTTTAAGAAGTCTTGTTTCTCTTTCATGATTCACCTATCGCAGTTCTAAATCTATCTTCGTTAAATCTAGGGTTATCATTCTCACAAATCTCTATTACTTCATTAATCATGTCACAAAGTATATTGTCAGTATGATTTGAGAAGTTTTTATCGCCGCTGATTTCTTTCTCTTCGTTATTAGCTGCGATAGCGTTTTGAAACATTAACGCTAATTTTATATAGTCTTTACTAGTCATGCTTTCTCCTGGTTGAATTTTTAGGGGGCGATTATCGCCCCCCACTTTCAACCCAACATTGAAACTATTTATCAAATAAAGTTGGGTTTTTTATTTCGTCTAGTTCTCTTTGTAGATTGTCAATCAAACTATGAAGCGTATTGATTTGCAATTGTTGCTCATTCATCTTCTTAGCAATGATATCAAGTGTTTGCGATAATGCGTCCGCAAACCCTACAACGGTAGTCTTCTTATCTATTTTCATAGATCCTCCATAATGTTTCAAGGGGCGAATGATTTCGCCCCTCGGTAATTATTTAAGCACTGATGTCGACGTTGATCTCAGCGTTGTTGATTGCATCGCTGATCCAGTCTCTGACATCATCCTCGGAGAAATTCTCTCTAGTGAGATTCTCTTCGAGGTCTTCGACACGGCTTAACAAGTCGCTTCGTTTATCTAGCTCGTTAGCTAGATAGATAGCAAGCTTCTTAAGTAAGCCGTCTAGTTGGGTTTCATCCATAAGGATAACTCCTTTTCTAGTTGGGTTTTATATCTACTTGGTAGACTCTTTCTTTCCTTCCCGTAGTATGTTCCGAGATCGGAGGTTGTCAGTCAGTTGCTCAACCAAGCTTGATATATAATTATAATATAAACATTATAAAAGATAATACAAGATAATAAATTAATTTATTTTAATTAGTTGTGGATAACTTTTCGTAAAGCAAAACCTAAAACAAAAATCAGATCGCCCTACTTTTCACGTGAAAACAAAACGCAATCCAAAAAGGTAACCCCTACTATTCCCAAATAGTCTAAACGTTTTCTAAGACCCCCACCCCCATATATGCGACGGGCGGGTTTTTGACGACGACCTATAATTAGTGATTTATACAAACATATAGTATAAAAAAGATATCATGATTAAACCAACAGCTGAAGAACTCAAGCTGCTGCTCCGTGAACAGGAATTAAAACTTAAGGCTGCAGCCCAAGATAACTTTTTAAATTTTGTACGAGTGATGTGGCCAGACTTTGTAAAAGGGCCCCACCACCTTAAGACAGCATCCAAGCTCCAAGATCTAGCAGACGGGAAAATTAAAAGATTAATTGTGAACATGCCGCCCAGGCATACCAAATCAGAATTTGCATCATTTTTGTTTCCTGCTTTTATGATGGGTGCTAACCCTAAATTAAAAATAATTCAAACAACACACACAGCGGAACTTGCTTACCGGTTCGGTCGTAAGGTTAGAAACTTGATGGGCACTGGTGAATATAAAAATGTTTTTGAAAATGTAAACTTAAGTGCAGATAGTAAAGCAGCGGGACGTTGGGAAACGAATTATGGCGGAGAATATTTTGCTGCGGGTGTTGGTGGTGCAATCACGGGCCGTGGTGCGGATCTCTTGATTATTGATGATCCTCATTCGGAACAAGATGCGCTGTCCGAGACAGCTATGGATAATGCTTACGAGTGGTATACCTCTGGTCCTCGTCAACGTTTACAACCTGGCGGGCGCATTTTAATTGTTATGACACGTTGGTCAACAAAAGATTTGACTGGTCAGTTGATGAAAGCACAAACAGAACCAAAAGCAGATCAATGGGAAGTTGTAGAGTTCCCTGCTATTCTTCCAAGCAATGAACCTATCTGGCCACAGTATTGGAAACTAGAAGAACTTGAAGCGGTCAAAGCTTCTTTGACAGAACAGAAGTGGCAAGCACAATGGCAACAACAACCAACCTCTGAAGAAGGTTCCATTATTAAACGTGAGTGGTGGCAAGTGTGGGAGCAAGAGCGTATACCTGATTTGATACATGTGATACAAAGTTATGATACAGCATTTAGTAAAAAAGAAACGGCAGACTATAGTGCCATTAGTACGTGGGGTATATTCTTCCCTGAAGAGAACGGTAAGCCTCATGCTATTTTAATTGATTGTAAAAAAGGGAGATGGGATTTTCCTGAATTAAAAAAAGTTGCGTTAGAAGAATATAAATATTGGGAACCGGAAACCATAATTGTGGAAGCGAAAGCAAGTGGAACACCTTTGACTCACGAATTACGGACCATGGGTATTCCCGTTGTTAACTTTACACCTAGCAAAGGAAATGATAAACATGTAAGAGTTAATTCTGTTGCTCCTTTATTTGAAGCTGGCATGGTATGGCGACCAGATGAAAGATGGACAGAAGAGATGGTGGAAGAGTGTGCAGCTTTTCCATACGGTGAACATGATGATTTAGTGGACAGTATGACCCAAGCTATGTTAAGGTTCCGTCAAGGTAATTTTGTTGTTCATCCAGAAGATTACGAAGATCCACCATTGCAACTTGGTGCACAACGAAATTATTATTAGGAGGGCCTATGGTCGAGAGTAGAGTAAAACAATTAAGAGATCTTCTTGAAGATGCAATCGCAAATGGGGATCAAGATCAAATAGAAATTATACAACAAGAATTATTTACAATTAATCCAACATACGTAAAAGGATATAACGAAGGTGGTTTTGCAAAAGGTTCAGCAGAAGGTTCCGTGATAAAAATGAAACCAATGAGAATGAAATCTGGTGGCGCTGCTAAACGTGGTTATGGTAAGGCGAGAAGATAATGGCTGTAGATAAAAGAATTACAGGAGTTGCAAATCCTGATTTAGAAGTTGAAGAAACGGTGGACGTTGAAGCAAGTGATATTGTTAAAGGAATAAATGGTGATGAAGAGATAGAGGTTGAGGAAACAGAAGAAGGCGGCGCAGTTATAGACTTTGATCCGTCATCCAGGCCACTTGAAGCGGGATTCGCAGACAACTTAGCAGAATTTTTAGATGATAATGTATTAGGTAATATCGCAAGTGATATTGTTGGAGAAGTAAAATCGGACCGTGAATCACGGCACGAGTGGGAGTTTTCGTATACTAAGGGATTAGATTTATTAGGATTTAAACATCAAGAACGTTCCGAGCCATTTCAAGGAGCGAGCAGTGTTACCCATCCATTATTAGCAGAATCCGTTACACAGTTTCAAGCATCAGCATTCAAAGAGTTACTACCACCAAGCGGTCCTGTTAAAACAAGTATTATTGGGGCAGAGAGTCCAGAAGTTATAGCGCAAGCAGATAGAGTTCAAGATTTCATGAACTATCAGATTACCGATAAGATGGAAGAGTACACACCTGATATGGATCAGTTACTTTTTCACTTACCTCTTGCAGGGTCTGCTTTCAAAAAAGTTTACTACGAAGCAACAAGACAAGCAGCTGTTTCAAAATTTATTCCGAGTGAAGATTTAATTGTTAATTATTTAGCAACCGATTTACAATCAGCGGAACGTGTTACACACATCGTTAAGATATCACAAAATGATTTACTTAAACAACAGGTAGCAGGATTTTATAGAGACGTTGATGTACAAACAAGTAATGAAGAAACAAACATACAGAAAAAATATAATGAGTTAGAAGGCGTAGAAAAAACTGGGTATGACGAAGAGGTATACACTTTATATGAAGTGCATTGCGATTTAGACATAGAAGGTTTCGAAGATGTCGACGTTACAACCGGAGAGGCTACTGGTATTAAGGTACCATACATTGTAACAGTTGATGAAGGCTCCAATAAAATATTATCTATATACAGAAACTATCAGGAGACAGATCCCCTTAGAAAAAAAATTGAATATTTCGTTCACTACAAGTTCCTTCCTGGTCTTGGCTTTTACGGTTTTGGTCTTATCCATATGCTTGGGGGTTTATCAAGAACGGCTACCTCCACGCTTCGTCAACTTATTGATGCGGGAACACTTTCCAATTTACCAGCAGGATTTAAAGCCAAGGGCATACGAATCTCTGACGACGATAGTCCATTACAACCAGGAGAATTTAGAGACATAGACGCACCAAGCGGGGACTTACGTTCTGGTTTGATGCCACTACCATACAAGGGTCCTGATCCAACGCTATTTAATCTTTTAGGTTTTTGTGTTGACGCTGGACAAAAGTTTGCAGCAGTAGCTGATATAAAAATTTCAGAAACAAATACAAATGCTCCAGTTGGTACAACTTTAGCCATGATGGAACAAGGCGCAAAAGTAATGAGTGCTATCCACAAACGTTTACACTACGCACAAAAACACGAGTTTAAATTATTAGCAAAAGTATTTGGAACTTTCTTACCACCTGAATATCCATACATGGTTGTTGGTGGTAATCAAATGATTAAGCAAACAGATTTTGATGATCGTGTTGATGTTATTCCTGTTTCTGATCCAAATATGTTTTCAATGTCACAAAGAGTGGCAATGGCTCAACTACAATTACAACTGGCACAGGCAGCACCAGAAATACATAACTTACAAGAAGCATATCGTCGAATGTATCAAGCTTTAAATGTTCAAAACATTGAAGCCTTGTTACCTCCACCACCAGAACCAAAACCAATTGACCCTGGTATAGAGAATGCAATGGCTTTAGGACTAAAACCACTACGTGCTTTCGAAGTTCAAAATCAACAGGCACACATTGATGCGCATAGAGCGTTTATGTCTAGCTCTTTGGTTAAATCTAACCTACAAGTGTTAGCATTATTACAAGGACATATTTCTGAACACACAGCATTGCTAGCAAGACAGGAAGTTATGGCACAAATGGGACCACAATTACAACAAATGCAGCAACAAATGCAAAATCCTATGATGGCACAAAATCCACAGATGCAGCAACAGGCACAACAAGTACAAAAAGAGATAGAATCACAGATTGCTATTCGAATTGCTGAATTAACTAATGATATGGTAGCGGAAGAGCAAGAATTGCTTGAAGCACAAGGTACAGATCAGCTAGTTGCGCTACGTGAGAAGGAATTAAACATAGAAGAACAGGACTTACAGCGAAAAGTAACCGAAGGTAAGGAAAGAATAGCCCTAGATAAAATGAAATTTGCACAAAAAGAAGATTTACAAACACAAAAGATAGATTCTATTGAGGATATTGCAGAATTACGTGCTAGAGTAGCCCTTGAAAAGGAACAAGGAAGGGCAAAGCGTGACTAATTACGATAAATGGTACAAAAGTCTTTATCAAACGGCTAGAAAAAATATTGATCAAGAAAAAATAGACCCTATTGAGTTTGCAACAGCGTTAATTAACGTGTCAAAATTAATATTAGTAGAAGAAGTAGGTGTAATAGAAGCAGAAAACTTATTTGATTTTGCTAATAAAAGTTTTATAATAGAAGCTGAAAAGATAACTTATCATTAAAGGAGATAACATGGCATTAAACAACCCAAAACCAAAATTTATAAATGGTTCACTATATCCAAATGCTAAAATGACAGTTTCTAGTGACATGAATCCTTATGCAGGTCCTCATGTAAATAAAACTGCAATAGCGGATGTTTACAGTGCTACTATGGAAGGACCAAAAGTAAAACAAAATTTAGGCGCTGGACCAAAGGGTCAACGCAGTAAGGTACAAATTAAAAAAGTACCGTTCAAAGGTTTATTTTAATCGTAAATTAAGATAAGCTACTTTTTTTTAAAGGAGGTTTTTATGAATCTACTAAAAGATCTATGGGATCATTTAAAAGAATGGTCGGATTGGAAAATGAAGGACTGGATCAAGGCGGCTATTGTTGCAGTGATCGTGATTATTGTAATCGGAGCAATATAATTTTATGGTGTGGCAATTATTAGCGAAGCCCTTACTAGGTGTGGCCACAGACGCCGTGAGGGGTTTCGTAGAGACGAAGAAACTAAAAGGTGAAGTTAAGATCGCACAAATCCACGCAGAGAAAAAAAGAAATGAAGACATCGCTGCTGGAAAAATTAAGTGGGAAGCAGCAGCTGTAGATCAAATGAAAGGTTCGTGGAAAGATGAGCTAATTTTAATTTGCCTACTTGCTCCAGCGATTGCAGTTTTTGTGCCTGGATGGACACCTCATATAAAAGCTGGGTTTGAAGCACTCCACAGCCTTCCGGACTATTATAAACATTTATTATATCTGGCCTGCTCAGTTTCATTTGGCGTGAAGGCGGGACCAGCAGCAATGAATCTATTTAAAAAAAGAAAATAATGAAAAAAAATAAAACAAAACAAGTAAAGAAGGTTATTAAAGGTTTAAAAAAAGCATCGGTTAGCCATGCAAAACAAGCAAAGACTTTACAAAAAGTTATAGGAAGAAGAGGTAAGTAATGGCTAAAAGAAAACTAACAGATTTAAGTGGTGATGGTAAAGTAACTCGTAAAGATGTTTTGATTGGGCGAGGAGTTATCAAAGCTAAAAAAGGTGGAGCGGTTAAAACAAAAAAGAAATCTACGGTAAATAAAGCTGGAAATTATACTAAACCCGGACTACGTAAAAAAATATTTAATCGCATAAAATCACAAGCTTCACATGGGACCGCCGCAGGACAATGGTCAGCGAGAAAAGCCCAGGCAATGGCTAAGGCTTATAAAAAAGCAGGTGGCGGTTATAAATCGTAATGGCTTTAGCAAAGTCACAAAAAAGTTTAAAGGATTGGGGTAAACAAAAATGGAGAACAAAGTCTGGAAAAAAATCAAGTGTTACTGGCGAGCGTTATTTGCCAAGTGCAGCGATAAAAAATCTATCTTCACAGGAGTATGCTGCCACTACAAAAGCTAAAAGAAAAGCTAAGAAAAAAGGAAAACAATTTTCTAAACAACCTAAGAACATAGCAAAGAAGACAAGGCGTTTTAGATAATGCCATTTAGATCTGCAAAGCAAAGAGCATATTTGTATGCGAATGAACCTGAAGTAGCAAAACAATTTGCTAAAGAACATGGAAATAAAATTATTAAAAAAAGGAAAGGCGGTTTTGTCAAAGTCAAACCACGAGGGTTTGGAAGAATGTTGGCGAATAAAAGACCAGTAACGAAGGTGTATGTATGAATATGGAAAGACTATTACAATCCGTTAAGGATCATGAAGGATACAGAAACAAGGTATACCTAGATACCCTAAACAAAAGAACGATAGGCGTGGGCCATCTCTGCGTCGAAGATTTTTGGGAAGATGACAAAGAATATGAAGAAAAGTTTTTGATGACAATTTTAGAACACGATTTACAGACAGCAGTCAAAGGATCTAAAGAATTAATGGAAGAGCATGGGTGTGTAGACATAGATGATTTAGCTAAAGAAATTATAGTTGAAATGATTTTTCAATTGGGCAAGACAGGTGTCTCTAAGTTCCGCAACATGTGGAAAGCTTTATCAGAACTCAATTATGTGGGTGCGAGTTTCGAAATGCTTGATTCGAAATGGGCAAAACAAACTCCCAACAGAGCTAATGGCATGGCAAATCTTATGAAGGGAATAGGTTAGTGGATATCATAAAAATAATTGACTATACAAAAAAAATAATAAAAACTAGACAAGAACAAGTTAATGACGTTATAAGCAAGGGTGTAAAAGATTTTGAAGAATATAAATATCTTCTTGGGAAATTACACGGATATAACGACATAACACAGGAACTCACGGACCTGCTAAAAAAACAGGAGCACTATGACGAAGACGACTTTAATTAAACCTAGACCCGCTAATATAATAGATATTAACGAAAAACCTTACAAAACAAAAAAAGAAGTAGAAAAAGTTCCAGAGCCTACAGGTTTTAGAATTGTTTTATTTCCTTTACTCCTACAAAAAAAGACTAAAGCTGGATTACATTTAACAGATGAGACTGTAGCAGAAGCACAGGTATCAACAAATGTTTGTAAAGTTTTAAAAGTAGGCCCCGATTGCTACAAAGACAAAGATAGATTTCCAAATGGCGCTTGGTGTAAAGAAGAAGACTGGGTACTTATTACTAAATATGCAGGATCAAGAATTCGTATTGATGGTGGTGAGCTTAGAATAGTGAATGATGATGAAATACTGGCGGTCATTGATCATCCAAAAGATATACTGCCAGCGAGTTTATTTTAGGAGAATAGTATGGCTGAAGAAAAATTAATACCATTAGACACTTCTGGAAACGACGTTGAGATTACATTGAAAGAAGAAGATAGCAAAGAAGATATAGCTGTTGAGGAAAGTAATATTAGGGAAGTTCCAAAAGAAGAAACACAAATTGAAGTTCAGGAAGAAAAGCCTGAAGAAACAAAAGAAAATAAAGATGAACTAGAAGAGTATAGTGCTACTGTTAAAAAACGTATTGATAAGCTTACCCGCAAAATGCGTGAAGCAGAACGTAAAGAACAGGCAGCAATAGAATATGCTAAAAAAGTTCATGAAGAAAATCAAAAATTAAATACAAGATTTACTAATAGTAATAGTGCTTACGTAGATGATATTACAGCACGAGTTACTTCTCAAATTGAATCTGCAAAATCTAATTTAAAAAATGCTATAACAAATGGAGATGTTGATGCTCAAGTGCACTATCAAAGAGAGATAGCTGCTTTAACTCAAGAAGAAGATAGAGTTAAAAGAGAAAAAATAAAACTAGAAAAAAACAAAGAGGTCAAAGAGACGCCTGTTAACACAGCCCCTTCTCCAAGACCCGCTCCTAAACCAGATCCTAAAGCTGTTAAGTGGGCTGAAGATAATCCTTGGTTTGGTGAAGATCAAGTAATGACTTATGCAGCTTATGGCTTGCATCAACAATTAACTGATCAAGAAGGATTTGATCCTTCATCTGAGGAGTATTATGAAGAAATAGACAAAAGAATTAAAAAAGAGTTTCCCAATCGCTTTAAAGATAGTAAAGTAGAGGAAAATAGTAGTAATGGAAAACCCGTCCAAGCCGTTGCTTCTGCAAATCGATCGACTAAAACTGGACGCAAAGTTGTGAGACTCACACCCTCACAGGTTGCAATAGCAAAGAAACTTGGTGTGCCACTTGAAGAGTACGCAAAACACGTGAAGGAGGCGTAAATGACTGATTCAAATAAAAAAACAACTTCACGCAAAAACGAAACCCGTGAAGTAAACGCTCGTAAAAGAGGTTGGGTTCCACCTTCTAACTTAGAAGCCCCTGAACCGCCCGAAGGTTATCACCATAGGTGGGTAAGGTTTGAATTTAGAGGAATGACAGACGATAAGAATGTCACTTCTAGAATCAGATCAGGTTATGAACCTGTGAGAGCAGATGAATATCCTGATAGACTAGACCTACCGGTATTATCCGATGGTAAGTTCAAAGGCATTATAGCAGTTGGTGGATTAATGTTAATGCGTTGCCCGATTGAGGTTAAAGAAGATAGAGATGAATATTTCGCTAATTTAACTAACGATCAACAGCAATCCGTTGACAACGATCTTATGAAGGAAGAGCACCCTTCCATGCCTATTTCGAAAGAAAGGCAATCTCGGGTTACATTTGGCGGTGGAAACAAAAAATCTTAATGGTTAAGATCTATGTTACACCAACATTGTCTAAAGGAGACAAATTATGGCTAATATAGATGCAGCTTTTGGTCTTCGTCCTTACGAAAGATCAGGCTCAAATTAT
>WLWF01000865.1_pt1 | contig 27743 bp, 41 predicted proteins | sample 6718331 | NCBI WGS metagenome assembly WLWF01 (sample SAMN12718692, study PRJNA515312) | sponge metagenome | isolation source: marine sponge | host: Mycale hentscheli | place: New Zealand: South Island, Marlborough, Capsize Point | collected 2003-05-01
ACATTCTTTTCTCCTGTTTAACAACAGTCAGGAGCAGGGAATGCTCCCAACTTGTCTTTACTTTATCGCGGAACTCACACAGATGGGCTTATAAGTAAGTGAAACTTACATTAGCTACACCTGGATGGGTTAATCCGATTGCGTAGGCTGCGCCATAAGATAAATCGAGCTCGCGAGCACCAATGAAAGGCCCACGATCGTTGATCCTGACTTTGACACAGCCGTCATAGCAGACTTCCAAGCGGGTACCGAAAGGTAAGTTTTTATGTGCGGCGGTAAGTCCGTGCATATCGTACCTTTCACCGTTAGCTGTTGTTCTGCCGTGGAAGCCTGGACCATACCAGGAAGCCAACATTGTGCTTCTGCTCTCACTGGGGAGGGCACAGCACAACAAAGCAGCACAAGTGGTGCTAATAATTTTATGCATAGTTTATTCATATAAGTAGGAATACTTAGGCTAACAAATAGATACTAATGTTTAAGAGTAGCTAGATAAAATAAGCGGTTTTTTGCTTGAATGTATCTGTATTTACTAGCTCTCGTCATTTTCTGGGGTACACGCAAAAACTACGAAACTACGCTTAACTACGGTAGTTCTCTATATAGTTCTTTTTTTATTACGCACCCTCCTCTCCTATCTACTTATTTTTAAATTGGGTATATAGGGATTTAGCGTAGTTAGTGTAGCTTTTTGTAGCAAATACTAAAAAACCCAGTCAGTGACTGGGCTTAGAAAACTACGCTAGTTGTGTAGCTTTTAGCGGCCATAGACATTAGTGACGTGTTTAGCAGCATTAGAGATGCCAGTTTGGATGTCACTCTTAATGTTGGCACCTTTCATCACGTCTTTTTTATAGTCTTCAACAAAGTTGCGAGCAGCATCCTTCTGATCATCAGTTTTAGCAGGCAGAGCGTTGTCCTTATCAAAGAGTGAAGGAGGGCGATTACCGCTACCACCGGCTGCGTTTTCCATACGATCTTCGACAGCAGCCATACGATCGCTAGGTTCAATAGGAGCAGCCACTGCTTTGTCAGAGGCCTCTGCCATCAACTTATCTTTTAAAGAGTTGAGGTCAGTAGTTTTGGCATATCTCTCATCGTAAGAAGCGGTCTGAGCATCACGTTCTTTGTTAACCAAAGAGTTCGTCAAATTCATATAGTCATTGACGCTAGAGAATTCTCCGCCACCACCTTCTTTTTTGTGCTGCTTCTTAAAGTATTTTTGAGTCTTGTGCATCTGATCAAAGTTTTTAAAACCTTTTTTGATCAGCTTCTGCGCTTTATTATCGCCACTCATAGCAGCAGCTTCAAGGCTACGACGAGTGTCAGGGTCTTGAGACATTGCTCTTTGCAAGTCTTTTTCGACATCACTAGAGCTGCGGTATGACTTACCGGAAATTTCAACTGCTCTACCGCCACCACGTTGGCCTTCAACGCCATAACGATCCAGCAGCTTTTTATCCTTACCGTAGGATTTGCTGCCCATCATCCCAAAAAAAGGATTACTCATTGCTATTTAAAGTCTACGCTTTTACTATTTTAGTATCCTTCGCGGTTGTCTTTACCAGTGCGGGCAAATTCAGCTGCATCCATAGATACATCATTAGCGCCGCTAGCTACACGAGATGAGTTAGAAGTGGTGTGCTTTTTATCACGGTACATACCGTTATCAAGCTGGTCACCAAGCTTAATTTTGTAGCGCTCAAGGAACCCTTCAGCAGGGTTATTTTCAGAATCGTAGAGATCTTTCGCTGCTTGACCATTAACACGGTCTTCTTCGTATTGAGCAGCACGTGCTTTGGCAGTAGCTAAACGAGGTGATAGTTCAACAGGAACTTCTTTAGCTTCAGGAGCTGCATCAGAAGGTTTGATAGCAATGTTGGAGTGAGCGAAATCATCACCGTCCATATCAATTGCTTTTACATCAAAGCCCTGCTTGGCATAGTCTTTGACCAGCTTTTCATACTCAGCAGCGTTCTTGGGTGGGTTATCACGTTTAATTTCACGCCAGCCTTCACCGTCATCAACACGGCTACTACCGTCTTCTTCAAGCCCTGCGTATTGTTTAGCAAGAGCAGAACTTGCGTTGTATTTACCAGTTGATGATAAATCCTGATGAATTCGGTCGTTAGCCCAAGACATATTAATCTGTGTCAGTATCAACCTTTATTGTACCTTTAAGTTCTTCAAACTCTTGGGATGTTTTCCATATCGAAGGGAAGTTAGGAATCGGAGGGAGTGATTGCTCCTCCGCTATTAGCTGATCAAGATTGTTGAACGGGGAGTCCGTTGTCCCAACATTGTAAGTAATCTTCTGTGTAGACATAAAGTTCTTCAATAGTTTCAGTTTGTGTGTTCAGTAGTTCTACGTGCATCATTCCAGGCTTAAATTCATAAGCACTGGTAATTACTGCTGAGAACAGAAATGAACAGAGTGTGATTGGTTCTACCATTAGTTATATATCAGTAGTATTTGCAAGCTCTTGTTGTGCCCGTGCGTCGGAATTTCCGATCAACCTTCACTTTTGCAAGAGCTATAGGACATCTGGGATTCGAACCCAGACTGTATTGATTTTAAGTCAACTATCTCTGCCAGTTGGATTAATGTCCCCGAAGTAAGGGCTAGTGCCCCCTTCTTTCATTGCTTTCTGATGTAATATTAAACGCTCTTTAACCATTTCGCGGCATTCAGGGGAAGACCTCCATAAAAAGATTTCCCAGTCGTCACGCCAGCGTTCAATTGTAGATTGAAGAGTATGCAGGAATAACATATTTACCACCAAGTGTGCAGTTATTTTTCAGCGAATTGCTACCGCCTTTCCAGCCTGAGTAGCATTCCCAGTAATGTGTAGGTAAACCAGTGATGTCGTCAAAACCATCACTATCGTTATCCCAGTAGACACCAAGGTTGCCTGCTGCTCCAGCGTCGAGTAGACGGAAGGAGCGTTTAGCAATCATTGCGTATTTACTATCGCCTTTGACACAGCTAATTTCAGTCAACTCTTCATTGACTTCACAGTTGTCTGGAATGGTAGGTAGTTCATAAGCAACGTTTGCATTAGCAGCAAAGGCAACAGTTTGTGCTTCTGCTACAGCAAAGTTATTAGAGCGTACTTGCGCAACAGAGGGTGCTATAGCCATAGTCATAATGCCAGGCATAAGCGTTCCCATCATTACAGCGCTAACAGTTACAGATATGATGTTCATCAGGCACCACCACCAGCACCTTCAGCAGGAATGCTAGGAATACCGGCAGCATCTAAAGTAACCGTGAAGGTAGTGCCAGCAGAGCTAAGGGAAGTACCAGTGAGGTCTTCGGAGGCAGCACAAGTGCCAGTTACCAGAGGGAAGTCAGCAGTGTCATAGCCACTAGCTCCAGTCAGGATATCGATAGAGCAGGTCTTTGCTGCATTAACCACTTCAGCTTCAGCAGCTGAGTCTTTAGCTTTATCGTTAGCAGCTAGCAGCTGAGGCAAGCCAACAGCGGACAGTACACCTACGATGGCTACAACGACCATCAATTCAATAAGAGTAAAGCCGTTCTGCTTTTTAGATTTAGAACGACGGAGAGCTTGTTGCAGGAATTTAGTAGTCATTATCTTAGTTCTTTGTATTTTAAAAATAGGAGAAATAGGAGCCTTCAGTATTAGTGAAGGCTGAGTAAACAATGTGAATTAGTTGTTAGTTTCAGATTCAACTTTTTCGTAGCCAAGTACTTGAAGCATCATCTCCAAGCAATCTTGAGACTTGAATGCAGTAACAGTAGCTGGCTTCTCTGACAAGAAATTGATCATAAGCTCTTCTAGCTTTTCATCGGTATAGACTTCCTTGAGCCGAGATTCAACTGTACTTTCAATAACAGCGATGAGGACATCAGATACCTTGTCCATTACACGGGAAGATAATGCATCAACAAGACCTTCAAGCTGCTTTTTACCTTCAACTTCTTCTTGAGAAGCATCAGCAAGAGCGCCTGCTAGGTCAGTAACAGCTTTGGTAGCTACACGCTCACGCAGTGTATTGTTGTTACACAGATGCGTAGAGATACGAGAGATCTGTGCATCAGTGACGTCAATTGTCTCTAGCTGTGCTTTGACTTCAGCAAAGATGCTGTCGTATGAAGCATACAGTGCATCAAGCTTGAGCACAGTGTCAGAGAGTTGGACAGTATCAGTAGATTTAGAGTTGAACATTTCAGTTAGCGGTGAGTTGGAGATTGCGACCATTGAAGAACAGATGTGACGCTTGCAGAGGCATACGATCGTCCAAGAAGTTTTGAACGACAGTGAGTGTGAAAGCTGCAGCAAGCGCATTAGCAGCAATCAGTTGTGGTGAGGAAGGAGCGTGCTCCATACAGCCACCTTTACGGGGAATACCATCGTTAGGACGTTCAATATTGGGGAACAGGATGGCAGGATTAACACCCACTTCCTGTCCATCAATACGTCCGTACCAGAGGACATTACCCTTGATAGCAGCATCAGGATCTTCAGCATCGCTGTTGCCAGGAGTGACAAACAGAAAGTCACCCGGATGATCAAGCAATGAGTTAATCACCATCTTGCGTGTTGCATCATTGTCAACAGCACCGATGACTAGACGGACACCATTGTCACGACGTGCATCACGTACACGGATGGCATCAAACAGCTGCTTGCTTACATACTGGTCTTTACAGACAGCAGGTAGAAGTTGCTGTTGAAGTAGCTCATTCATACGGTCAGCTTTACTGCCGCTGGTATGAACTTGACGCTCACCGTTGTGCTCTTCAAAGTCATCACCGTCATACACAGTCACATCAGTAGTGCCTGAAGGGTGATATTTGAGCATACGGATCAAGCCAGGAATCAGGTATTGACCGGTTCCGCCTGCTCCGATGATTGTGGTAGCTGAGATTTGCATTGTGCTAGAGAAAAGTTAGAAGGTACTTGTCCAAGGAATAGAGTTGTAGTCTCATCATTTTCGAACTGCTGCATAAACAACAGTCGAGTGTTAGTAACGAGAACATCAGTTGCCCATACATTGCAGGTCGTACCAGGACGAACCTCAACGTTCGGGTAGTAGTACACAGGCACAGAGGCTGTGTAGCGAGAAACTAAGCCGCCAGATGCGGCAATGAGTAGAAAAGCAGAAGGATCACGTCTAGAAGATGCAACAACAAGTGCTTTAGGGGTGTCTACGTCCTGCTTGAGCGCAATAGCATCAGCACAGACTGTATAAGTAGACCGAGCAATAGCAGAAGCATTGTCTTCGTGCTCAGTGAATGATGTCAGATCTTGATTAGCTTCAGATTCTGTGTAAATCGTGAAGCACTCAGCAAGATTATTAGGCATACTGTTATCACCCCAGCAAACTTTGTCATCATTAAAACAGTTGACAGCAGAAAACTGAGGTGAGATGAGAACGTTACCGTTGTCATCAACAGTGCAACCCTGCAGGATACCAAAGTTGTCTTTGATATAGAAATACTTAGGGTCAAAAGTAAGATCCATACGGAGATAATCTACATTGAGCTCAGTGTGACATTCATCAGAGTCAAAGTTATAACCCTCTTCACAAGGGAAAGACACATCGCTTAGACCGTTGTTGTAGCAGGGGCAAGGTGGCTCGGTGTAATAAGTACCGATAAGTGTTGCACCGTTGACCTGCTCATAACCATCAGCATAATTCTCAATCTCTTCGCGATACCACTGACAATCGTTGCAGTTGGTTTCAATAAAGGTTTCTTCATCTGCACCAGAACCATCAGTTTCCATTGGAAACTCACCGGTAGACCAGCAAGCAATGCGAATAGCTGCATTACTAGCAGTCACACGGACAGCTTTGGCACGAGAAGGTAGCAGCTCCAAGTGAACGATAGGAGCTGAAGTAGGTGTAAGTAGTGACATTAGACACTCCAGTAGAAAGGATCATCGATTGCGTGTGACACAGGACGCTGAGACTCAGCGATATCCTCAATGTCAAAAGCAAGTTGTTGAAGTACATCAGCTGCAGACAAACGTTTGTCCTTGCAAGTCTTGAGGACCTCATCAATTGCTTCCATTACATAGATCAGCTCAGTTTTGACCTGATCACTGTCATTAGTGACATAAGACGTGGGACGCATCCAAGCAGGGTCGTATGCATAGTTAAAGTCATCTGCTTTGTAAGTACCTACAGTTGCAGTAAGAGGGCGAGTGTTACCAGACAGTTTGATAACGTCGAGTACATTCTTGTGGTAGGTAGCAGTAGGGTGAGCAGTCAGGTCAACAACCTTGTCAGGCTCAATGATGAACCTGCGATAGTTAGCAGTCACACTAGCTGTAGAGTCATAAGACAGATCAGTGAGATCAAACTTGCCAACAACAATGTGCAGACCAGGATCACCTAACTCATATTTATCATCAGTACCGCTAAAGAATGCTTCCATTGTGTTGTGAGAGTGAGAACTACCCACAGGACGCCAGCCTTCAGGTGGATATTGAGTAACAGTTTCGCCAGTCTCGATGTCAACAGCTGAATCAAAGCTGTCAACACGGACAGACACAGTAGTCACCTGTTGTACAGGGACCATAATGCGATAGATAGAAGGATCAGCTTCTGAACGAAGGATGCGACAAGAGACCTCAAGGTCTGCATTGTTACGGCGAACCATCTCAATACAGAGCTGAATCCAGCGGCTCCACAGCTCAGAGGGAATACGAGCAATGTCATCAGACAGCTCAAAGCCTTCCATCTGCTCTTTAGTAATTACTACATCAGCGAGAGGATCAGCTGCGGGAGCCAGGTAAGTACCGTAATAGTTGTTAGTCAGTTGATAGCAACCGTCACGGGTAGTACGAAGTACAGACATAGTCAGTAAGAAATAGTGGGATCAGTTAGAACCTTTGGACTCGGATGCGATTGCACCGGAGTAAACAACACCAGCTTCAGCTTTGGCAGTACCCTCAATGATGCGACCAAGGGAGACATAGCGGTTGATGCGATTGACATCACAGACGCTGCTAGCAAAACGACAGAAGAGCTCAGCAACAGTCAGACCGTTTGCTTCAGCAGCAGGTACAGTCACAGTCTCGTCATTGACGATGAGTTGGATTTCCTGAGCGGTGTTGTCAGAAGGAGCGGAAAAGTTGAATAGTCCCATAGTTAGTAATTAGTTAAACGACAATTGCCTAAAAGGCATTAGTGATTGAAGCTGCCGGTAGGCAGCCCTAAGTTATTCATTTGTACAGTTCAGGTTGCATCCAGAAGCAACCGAAGCAGCCTTCACCAGATATCATTGGACCGCCACCAAGGAACGGAGGACGTTCAGGACGATGTCCTGTGGCAACACATTGCTTACAAGCTTCACGCTTGATCTTGTTGAGTGACTGATGCAGAGGCATAAAGTCTTCAAGCTGCTGCTTGTCTACATCGTCAGTATGTACGTGCAATGGATGATCTTTATTACCAGCTCTATGGTCTACCTCAATGCTTGAAGTAGAGCCAGTGATAATGCACGGTTGTGCAGAGATAGTCTTGTGTATATCAGATCGTATACGGTGTGTTAGATGAACACGTTGCTCAGGATCAATACCTACGCAACGTACACGCAGGACTTTGCTATGGCCTTTACCTTCACGGACAATGTCCCAGAGCAACCCCTGAGGGAAATGCTCTGGTGTACCACGTCTAGAGAAGCTGTAAGTATTAAATCCATAGCGAGGGAAGTCCTCACGTTCTATCCAATCACTATGACCATCAGGTGTTATTCCAGGTAAAAGGAGAAGTCGCTGCTTGGCTTTACTTTCCTTAAGTTCGAAGATACTATTCAGTTGATATGTTTCAATGGACCGCACGACCTAAAGCCGCTGGTAAGCGGCTAACGGAAGGCAGTACCTCGCCTCTTCACACGTATTTGTTCAGGTGTTAACTGAGGGTCAGGAGCGGGAGGTTGTGGTGCAGGGGATGAATCAGGTTTAGTATCAACAATCGGTTGAGCAGTATTTATATAATTTTGTACACGAACAGCTGCTTGTTGACGTCGATCACCGTGAGCTGTACTAGGACGGAAGTAATCATTTTGAAAACCAGAAGTAGCAGCAGATAGATTATCTGACTGACCGTGATTTTCCATTGATTGAGTCCAACCAATAAGTGAACCACCGCCGTTATCGTGTTGTCCTGTGTATTCATCAACAAAGTAGCCAAGCTGGAAATCCATTGAATTGGGATCAACGCCATTAGAGATGGCAGCTTCACGTGCTTGGTCATAGGGACCCCGACGTGAATGAGACCATTGGCTAATTCCACGACCAGCGCCATTGTTGTTGACTTCAACAACATCAAGGTTGGTTAGGTCAGGACTACCTGTTTCAACTACCCAGTTACCAATAAGTCCTGAAGCTGCTTCAGGAGACATCGGCTTTAAAGCTCCACGGGAGCGATCAACAATACCTTGTCCAGTTAAGAAATTATGGGCGTAGAGAATATTGTCTTGAGAAGACTTGGGAGCCATATCAGATAGAGAACTGGGGTTCTTCGAAAGATCCAATGTTGAAGGCGGGTTCTTCAGTTTTGGCCATTGATGAAGCATTAATGGCAGGCATAGCAGCCCGAGACTTAGGTAAACCTTGCGGTTGATACCTATAGCTAAATCTTCCAATAGACCCATCTTCAGCAGTGTGTCGTCCAGTACTTCCTGACGCTGCTCTGAATCTTTGTCCCGCAAATCGCATAGCCAAGTATCAGTTAGTTCGTCAATATACATTCTATAAGTTAATACAATTAAAAGGAAGTTCGTAATAGCTAATACCTAATAAGTAGTAGTTAAGGGATGTGTGGATGCAACACGTGCAGAGTTAATTCAAGGTTTAGAGGGATTAAATAAGATCTTTTTAAATTATGATATGCCAGTCAAGGGGGTTGACTTAAGACGTACATTGACATCAGTAGTACCGCAGCAAAATAGTCTTTACGATTCAGTCCTTGAGCAAGTACCAGAAGCTGTTCAAGCATTTGGTAATGAAGACGTTAGTAAAGCTCAAAAACTTTTACAACAAGTAGCATCATTAGAAGCAGCAGAACGAAAAGCTGCTAACTGGGGATTTGGCGTTCAAAGCCATCACTCCAACGAATTAATTATGCAATACGTTGCGAGTGGAGATCTGCCTATGCATAAGGCACTTCGGTTTAATGATTTAGCTAAACAAGCTGGATTGAAGTTTGGTACTCAAAGAGAGCAGCAATATGGGATAACTCAACCAGGACACGTAGTTGCTCATACAAATCAACGAACGCAAGCTACAGGATCGTTTGGATCTAATGAAAACACCGCTGCTCAGTTTAGGCAACCAGATATTTATTCAAGGTTTGATGCATTCTTACCTTCTGCAATGACAGAAGCTGAGTATAGTCGTCTTGCATATGAGTTACCCCAAGAAAGGAATGTAAGGCAGGGTGCTGCCCGTTTGCTTGGTATAACACCAGATCAACTAGTTAGTACAGAAAGAGATCCAAATCAAAGACGAAATGGCAATGTAACTCTTGCTAATCGAAATAGGGAGAAGCTCCCCAAGCCTATTATGCAGGGTCTTATTGATGTGGCATATGGTAATACTAGACCAGAGCTGGTAATACCTAAGCTTGAACTAGTAACACCACAGCAAGGTAAAAATAAAGGAGTAACTAGGGTAGAACCTGTAAGAGATCCTGCATCAGGTGAGCTAGATCGTTTGATAAGGACACCAAGGCCTGGTGAAGTAGAAGTATTACGTCGAATGGGACTTAGGTTCTAAAGCTTACCATCAACTACTGCTTTACCCATTACTGAAGTAACGCCATCAAACTCACCACGCATAACAGGTATACGAATGTTTTTGGTTACAAAGTCACAAGCATCACGAGTGAGTGCAGTGGTGCCTTTTGTGCCGTCTTTAAATACGGAAGTAAATAATCCATAGCGTGATTCAACAATATCGTACGAGTAGTCCATAGGTCCTCAATATAAAAAATAGAAAAAAGAGCCCGCAATAGCAGGCTCAGTAGTTAGATCAGAAAAGAGGTGCTTCCTTACCAGCAAAGTCAGCGACTGCAGGTGCAGGATCAGCAACTGGTGTAGCCTTAGCTGCATCGGAAGGACGAACGACCTTACGACCAGCAGCTGGTTTGGTCTCAGTCTTGTCAGCAGGACAAGGACCAAGGCCACCGGTAGGAATTTGTGCATCTACCAAGTGAATGTTAGGACGCTTACGAACAATCAGTTCGCCGTCCTTCTCATAGATCTCAGAGATCTTGCTGATGTGACCGGTGACAGTAACCTGACGACCGTTCATCAGCCAACCACTACGGTAAAGGCTCATCAGCCCATTGGAGCTGTTGAAAGTAACTGTGTAGCCATCACTGTCATCGACAGGGTTGGTAATAACAGTCACACTTAGCCACTCATTCCCGTTGTTTTGGACGATTTCAGCATTGAAGATACGGCCATCAACGGTGAATTGGTTGAAGTTAGCGTAAGTTTTGTTGGTCATTGGAAGTTCAAAAGATAAAGAACACTAAAATCTAAAGCTGCCGGTAGGCAGCTAAAGGCTGTTAATTATTCGTGATCGCAAAGGAAGTCATCGTCGCCAAGACTGATTTGATGCAAAGTGTCCCACATAGCCTGGAACTTGCCTGCATCACGCAGCCAACAGATACCAGACTTGTTATCATCATTTTCAAACATCGATACACCCATATTGGTGTGCCATTCAATCATTTTTTGAAGCATAACTACCATCATTGCTTTATGCATAACAGGTGAAGGAAATTCTTCTAGGACTTCTTTTGTAGCCTTTTCTGCAACTTCCATAATAAACTCTGGTGAGTACTCTTTATCATCGTTATTCTCTGCGTGAATTTCGTCTTCCTGTTTAGCAGTCGCGAGCAATTCAGTGAGATCATTAAGATTAAAAGAATCTGGAATAGATGTCATATATTTCCAAAGGAAAAGAACAAAAAAACCTAAAGCTGCCGGTCGGCAGCCAAAGGTGTTAGTCAAACGTAGACAAGATATCTTCTATCTCATCACGAGTGAGTTCAGGGAACTCTTTACAAAAGTAATCAAGATCAGTTGATTTGACTTGAGGTGTAGTGCTTGGTGTAGCCAGGGTATCGCGCCTCCAAGAACTGACGTGCTTGGACAGGGTTGATAGCTTCAACCACAACTTCGATAGCCTGTTGACCACCACCACAGCAATGACCTCGGTATTGTTTCATTTGTGCCATATCAGATAGAAAGAGAAAGTGTACCTAGTTTGTTAGTAGCAAATGATCCAAGATCACAGGCAATACGCTTGTGATAGTGGACGGGCTCATCTGCTTGTTGAATAGTGTGCCCGTGAACGACGGTATACGGAAGTTCGTGATTGTTATCAAAGAACTCATCACGAATCCAGATCAAATCATTCTTATGTTGATCTTCTAGAGAGACACCAGGACGTACACCAGCGTGGACAAACAGATAGTCACCACGAATGGTGTAGTACGGAAGGTCATACATCCACTTAAGGACGTCTGTGTGCCCCTCTAGCACCCATAACAGGAAGTCAAGGGAGCCGCCGTTGTATTCCCACAAGTCAGTGTCCTGTCGCCTTACAGCGTCCAGTAACAATTGCTCGTGGTTACCACGTAATACCGTCACAGTAGACAGTCCATACTCAGATGGACGGTTTTGCATATCACGGACAGTCTCGATGACCATCTGGTCACCTTGATTATCAGGTGACCTATCAATAAGGTCACCAAGGAAGATAAGTTCAGAACCAGAATCAAAGTATTGCTCCAGTTCCCTCATCATTAAGTTGTAACAGCCGTGAATATCCGGCACAGCAACAATTTGTTCAGTCATATCAGTATTGTGAGAGGATAAATGCAGACAGCCTCCTGCTATCTAAGGAGGCACGTGCTGCTTGTTCATACGGCTTGCAAATTTCACACCTAGAGCAACGTTTACGTTCACCAGATGGAGTAATGCTTGCAGTACAAACATCTGAGTTGAGACGTTGTTGCGTCTTGATACGGGTGTTGTGCCTACGCTCAGAGCGAGTACGAGTCATCATTCATTTCAAAGAACAATTAAAAGGAAAGCTGCCGGTAGGCAGCTAAGGGTTACCCCTCTATTCAAACAATTTCACACTCAAGCTTGTCCCAGCCTGCATCACTGACAAAGTCACCGACCAGCTCTTCAAAAAGACAAGCACTTCCATCCTGCATAACAGTGAAGTCCATATCTTCGACAAGATAGTTGTATGCGTCCTCGTTTTGAGGGATAACGTGCGAAATACCGGGGATCTCGGTCTGAGAAACAATGGTGAAATCGAAAGTTACTGTCATAAATTGACAAAAGAAAAAGAACACAAGAAACTAAAGCTGCCGGTAGGCAGCCAGAGGTGTTAGTTGACGGGGATCCCCCTGCTCCCTGCTTGACGCAGGTAGAGGAGGTCTCTACACTTCTCTTTGGATTGTGCAAGTAATGCAGCTTTCATACGAAGAGCAGCTTGCAGTTGTACTTGAGTCATTAAGCCAATTGTCGTTGGACACTTGAAACCAAAGCCGCTGGTAAGCGGCTAAAGTTGTCACTTTGCTTCAAGTGATTTCATCGTTTTCAGTATTAGTAGATTGTAGTGCTGGGTAGTCTTTACGTAAAAGAGCCCGTGTATTCTTTAGCCGCTCAATTGATTGCTCGTGTCCATCAATGAGCTTGTCCAATTCAATAATCTCAGCTTCTGCTTGATTACGTTTGTATGCTTCCAACTGTGAGTCACTAATGACATACACAGATGGTTGCCTGTTTAAATTATCAAAGATAGGGAAGAATGTGTTAGAGAACATAACCTGCTTATTTATATATGGGTACCCTCTTATTCTCACTGTAGGTCACTATTTATGTGACAATACAGCCGTACAAAAGGGTAGTTATAACCGTCAGCTAGCTACACAAGCTTTCAGAAAGAGTTCTTCAATCTCTGCAGCAGTGTAAGCTTCAGCACCAGCAAAGGCTTCTAGTTCTACAAGCCATTGCTCTTCCGGATAGTTAGCAAAGATAAACTCAGCAGTTTCCTGTGAAAGATTATCAGTTACGAATTCAACAAAGATATCTTTGTCAGTCACTACAGGAGTGTGCATTTGAGTACCACGTGCAGCATTTACACAATGCTGGATAGCGTGGATAGCTTCGTGACGTACAGCGTTATGATCAACAGCATCAACAGTACTACCAGGACAGAGCCTGAACTCACGTTTGAAGCCAGCCCAGCGGTACTGAGCGTTTGCTCCATTAGTTGCACAGTCTTCGTGATTAATAGTAATCAGAATACCGTTTGCATCAATAGTCTGTAACAGTGAGGGAGTACCAGGTTGTATCTCAGCTCCAACAGGCAAAATAGTTGCCGCAGCTGCGATAGCAGCCATAACAATTCGCTTGAACATATATGTGTATAAAGACAATAGGGTTGAGACTCTCTGGTAAGAGAGCCCGATGTATCTCAACCAAAGGTCAAGGCAAATGCTGCACAGAGTACTGATGACAGCAATGTGATAATGGTTAATTCAAACAGCTTCACTGCCAGTTACCTTTACCAGTTCGGTTACGTTTGAAGCTATAGGACACCACAGTAGCGGTGCTAAATAGCCCAATCATCCCGATGATAGCCAGGATGATGTTACTTTGAGACCAGATCATTCGTTGATAATAGTTTGAGTGTACGTTAATTTAGAAGCTTTCTTGAGGATCTTCTGTGCCTCCTTCCGGGTAGTGCATTGTTCTGCCTTACCCTGCAGTTTCTGTAGTTTAGATAGTTTCATTTGACAAAGTTCAAAAGGATTTAAAGCTGTCGGTAGACAGCAAAGGCTGTTACTTACTAGCCCAGCATCTTTGGAAGATGTCTTCAGCCACCTGCTCATTTATATATCCGCGCTCTACAGCTATTTCAACTTCGATTTTGATCTCATTGCACAGCTGTACAAGCTCGGTATTCACAGGTGCCGTAGCGAGTAACAGTAGGGAGAGTACGTTGTACATATATTCATTGTAGTTAGCCTAACCTTAATGTGAGGTTAGAGGTCATAAACGCCGGTGTAATCGTCAGCGAAGTTACCTATTCCACCACCAGCTAAACCTGCGAGGAGAGGTACTGCAGCGTAACTTAAGTAAGCTCCAGCTAATCTCCCTCGTTGACCAGGAGTAGCAGGCATACCAGCGTCTTTCATAATGGCTAAACCATTCTTGGTAGCCAAAGCTTCATCAACAAGAGTAGGTGCTGACATCAGTGAAGCGATAGCAATGCCTGAAGCAACATCGTCATCACCTTGTTGTAAAGCTGATTGTAGGAACGGTAAGCCAAACACTCCACCTGCTAGTGCTAATGCAGCACGTGGGTTATGGCGTAAGTTAGCAATCATATTGCCAATCTTCGTTTGGTCAGTAACGTGGTGTCCTAGTTCGTGAGCTAATACATCACGAGCAGCGTTAGGGTTAACGTTGACTTGACCTCCAGCGTGTTCACCAGTGACAGTGTTATGTAGTCGCTGATAGCTAGCTAATTGTGGGACACTTTTAAGCGCTTCATCGGTAGATTTAGGGATGACTTGATTCAGTCGAAGAGTTTGAGCTCTTTCAGAATCAGCACCTAGCTTCTTAATACGATTAAGAGCTGCCTGCCCTAGTTGCTCAGCTGCTTCACCGGACGAATCCTTAGCAGGAGACGTACGCACAGCCTCACGTATAGCCGGGGCTGAGGCAGCCAGTTGACCAGCAGCGGTAGCAACAGAAGGTAAGAACACAGCTATAACATAAGTAGATAACACTAGTATAAATCAAGCAAGTTTAGATACAAACTTGAATCCTAGTTTGGTAATTTTCCAAACGGCATAACATCCGATGGCAAATTGACCAGGAGGGGTAAACGCAAGAAGGGTTGTACCTAAGGTAGGACCAGCTGATACAAGCAACTTATCTGTGCTAGACCAGTGTTCAGGCAAGTTCTTGTGAACATATTCACCGACTTTGTAGCCTGCATAGCCAGCGATAAGAGTTTCGCTAACAGTACCTAGGGTTTCACCAATGAGTTCAGGACCAGCTTCAAGAGACTGGGTAGTGAGCTCAGTACCTTCTGCTAATTCATATTGAGGTGTATAGGCACCGTCAATGAGTTCTGCATCAACAGAGTTTGCTTCAACAGCGTCTGCATACTCTGTCTCAGTCATATCCTCACCACCACGTGATCGGTTAGTAGAACTATCCTCCATAATGGTGTTGTCGTGGGTGTACTCACCCCCGTTAGCTCCTGCTTCTATACGGGAGACATCACGGTCATCGATAGTGTGCTCAACAGTATCCCAATGACCAGAGCCACGGCCCTGATCAGGGACCCAAACCTCTTGAGTCACAGTACCTCCGTCCATAAAGACTTCAGCCTCCTGAGAGCTATCTTGCAAAGACTCTGGGACTAAATGCTCAAACCATTCGGCTGCACTACGTCCCTCAGGATCCTTACGAGCGATAGCGATAAACTTATCCTGGACAGAGGGCTCAAGATTCGCAAATTGGATATTAAAGGACATTAGTTAATCAAAATCAAATACAAAGATAAAAAAACCCTCCGGTAGGAGGGTAAAAGGTCACGCTGCTGACTTAACGTCAGCCTTCACGTCAGACTCAGTCTTCTCTTCAGACTTCTTGTCAAAACGGCTAAGAAGACCAAAGATAGGATCTTCACCTTTAGAACGACGATCACCTGCTACTGCAAGTGCACCAATCGTCCCACCAACTGCAAGAGTTTGTGCTGGGAACACAGATAACATCAGTGCACCAGTGACACCACCAGTCGCTACACCAATGGTAACGGCTGCTGTTGTCTGCCAGTTCTTGTCCAAGATGGCTGGTGTGTTACCACCGATAACTTCACCAGGGACAAGATCAGGAGTGTGATTGGTAAATACGCTCATAGATAGAAACAATTAAATGGACAAATCCCAATTGGGACACTAACCTCTAAAGCCGCCGGTAGGCGGCTAAGTCTTAGGTGTGTTTGACATAATAGATAAAGGTAATAAATAGTACGAGTAATGCGTAAAGCTAATGAAAAGATTGCGTTGTTACGTCAATATCTAGAGCAACCTACAGCTAGTAAACAGCGTCAATCTATTGATGATCCATACTTCTATGGTATGGACAGTCAAGGATGGCGTGCTGAACAAGATCAGTTGCACAGTGATATTCAACAATCAAACTCAAGAGAGCTTGAAGGTATAAGTCAAGAGCTAGTCCAGGACTGGGGTATCAGTCAAAAGGAAGCTCAATTGATGATTGATCACTCTAGAAATAGAAGGAATAATGTATCAAGACACGTTCAATGGGGTGTAGCCCCAGCAACAGTGTCAGAAGAAATTGCACGATTAGCATTAAATGCATCAGGTACAGCTAGTAAGTCAAGCAACAGGGGAAATCCCTTTGCTACAGACTTAACTGGTATGATCGACAATTTAGATAGATACATTGATGTTCAAAATAGGTATGTAATCCCAGGACAGAGAGATATTGACACCATACCCGTGCTTACAAAAGTAAGACAGGGGGTGCCTCAACAAGTGTTTAGGGAAGCACATAAAGATGACACAATAGGTACTGTTGTCCAGGAAATTCTAAATAGAGCTCCTGATTCAACAATGGATAAATTAATGCACACTAAACCTAATGCTGATGCTGGTTTAATCTCACAAGATATGGTCAAAGACTATCTTGTTGGAGGTGTTATTGATCCACGGACAGTCAACAATAGTGCATTGCGCCAGTCACAAGGATCATATGATCCACAAGCACCTAAAGATATGGAAGTCACTGACCTGGGTAAGTTAAGAGATAACATTCAGGGTATGACAAAAGGAGAATTGCTTGATCGCAATCAAGTTGGAGGAGGTATCTTGATGGGCGAACCAGGTAAATTAAAGCTACGTATCCCCCACGAGATTGTGAGGGAATTGTCCAAGCCAAGTACTCAAGTACTTGAGGACGAAGTGATCAGTATACTGAACTATTACGCTTAAAGCTTGTTAGCAATAGCGTGTTCAATGATGTACAAGTCTTGAGGGCGAGGATCCTCACCGTCCTGAAGACGGGAGTTAACCATTGCACGAGCTTCGTCCAAGAAATCTTGAACGGAGGGCTCGGTCCCAAAGTCCTTACAGTCATTGACATAGTCCTGGTACAGGGTGTCAAAGTCAAACATAATTGTGAATGAAAAGAACAATAAAATCTATACCCGTCGGTAGACGGGTAAAAGTGACCCAGGGGGTCAGACAGGCAACGCCAACTGGGTTGCATTAGCCAGTACGGGGGTATACCCATACTTAACATAGTTACGGTACATAGCACGTAACTGGTCCAAGGTGTCCAAGCGCTTGATGTTTGGCTTGGTGCACCCTCCAAAGGCAAAATAGCCCTCAGGAGTTTGCACAAAGTGCCAAACGGAGTTATGACCGTGCTTGGTTACACGGGACAGGCTAGCAAGGGTTTGCATAGTGAATGTAATGAACTAAAGACAAAAAGATCTAAAGCTGTCGGTAGACAGCAAGCAAAATAGATAACTTACGCACACCAGGTCCAAGATTGTCCAAAATAAGATTGTCCAAGGTTGGCACAAATGGGATGGTCCAAGGTGTGCAAGAAAGAAAAAACGGATAGCTATAGGTAAATAACTATCCGGAAAATCTAAAATGAGTATGATGCGCACATACCAATTGATGGCCTTAGGCCAACAGGCACGGTTTCGTACTCGTACAAATTACCAAAGCGCTCTTGATAGATTTCAATCAAGTGTTCACATTCGGTGAAGCTAGCCCTTGGATGGTAAGACATTGCTTGCCATAGGGCATTGGTCTCGTCTTTGCGATACCAAACACGATATTGTGACATAGTAAATGAAATAATAAGGTGCTTGCTATTGGATAAACAATCAGCCAAAAGAAATACTTACGTACAAGCAATTAACTGAAAGAAATCTCAATAACAATAAAGATAAAACCCGTCGGTAGACGGGTGAAAGTTATCAGAACAGATCGTCCTGGTTATGAACATAACAAACGTGCTCATATTCATAATCAAGATCGGATTCGTTGGCCAATTGCCAACATCCAGTATTATCACCGAAATCAAGCATATCAATTTCAGGGGAATCATAAACTGAAACGAACATAGATATCTAATCTATAAAGAACATTAGAAACTAAACCCTCCGGTAGGAGGGTAAGGGTGTTAACTCTGGGAATAACCGTTATTAAACAACAGACCCATAACAAAATTCATACCATCGGGTGAATCGACAGTGATGGTGTCATCACCATCGGAATTCAAACGATTAACAACGAACCTCATACCGTCATCATCGTGGATATAGGTAACACGGTCGTTGGATGATTTAGTGAAACTAATAGCTAACATAGTAAACATTCGAATGAACAATAGTGACTAAACCCGTCGGTAGACGGGTCAAAGGATATCATCAGATTTGAATAAATCAAAAACTGAATATTGATATGGTCCCATCAAGGGGGGCAACACAGGTCCAGGACAAGGTGTTGGCCACTGTAAATAACCAGGACTATCAGAGTATTCATCCAAAGAATAGGATGTATATTGGTGACCATCAAATTCATAACCACCCTGAGAATCATTGAAATCATCAAGGGAGGGAGAATAACAGGGAAACCAATAAATATAATCAGACATAATTACAAATTAATTGAACAATAGTGACTAAACCCGTCGGTAGACGGGTAATCACGTCCTAAAACTCCAATTGACCGTAATCAACTGTCTCGTTTAAAGATAACCAGGTCTTGTAATCCATATGGGGACCAAGATCGACAAGACTAATCCTGTAATCTTGCTCCTGACCTGTACACCAGTTCAGACAAATATAATCGCCATTAGTATCGATGGTTAAAGCACTATCAAACTCTTGATCAATAACTTGCATATTTACAGAAAGTAAAAGAACAATAAAACCTAAACCCGTCGGTAGACGGGTAATGGTGATTAATCCGGAATACCACCGGGGTTCAGGAATAAAGGATCGTCGGACTTGATAGATGATCCGTAAAAGATGGCGACATAATAGTCACCAGTGTTAGTTATATAAATTCGTTCGGATACCCCAGGGTGTCTAGGGAATGTGTTGATTGAAAGAACTTTCAAATGAATGAATATAAATTACACAATGATCCAAACCCGAGGGTACGAGGGTCGGCTGTTGGTAGGCCTGGTAGGCGTAGGTAACACAGCCCACAGACCGCAGCGCGAAGCGCCAGGACCAGGGCGTAAGGGGTGCGTAACAATAGGTATGACTAATAGATACTCAAGAAAGATACATTCGTAATTACAAATGTTACAAACGTACGTTAGTTAACGATAAGGAATAGTAATTACTGAATGTGAACTTGCGTTTACAAACATAAGTGACACAAATATATAAACGAAAGTTATATAACGTAAGTAAAACGCAAGTAAAGAATCCACAACCAGAACACAACTGTGTCGAACGCAAGTAACAAACAACTGTTAAACGACAGTATATTTTTTTTGTTCGACCAGTAGTTCGGGTACAGAGTGGATTAGAGGTGTCGGAAATTTTGTAGCAATTTTCGCCTCCTATAGGGTGATTTAGGTGTACCCTAAATCTCAAGGGTTAACAAGCAGACTCCGCCGCCCTGAATTGTGTAGTAATGCTAAATAATAGATAGCAGATACTTATACAGGCTGCGTGCTTGTAGAAAGAAAGGGAATTGCTGTGCTTGTTTTTAGCCGATGTTTGGAATCGTGCTACAAAACTACGCTAGCTACGGCAGTTTTCTATATACCTATATTTTTAATCCTGCGCTCCCTACGCTCCTCTTCTATATCTTTTTAAAATAAACTATATAGAGATCTAGCGTAGTTAGTGTAGCTTTTGTAGTTATGGAAAAATCAGTACAGCAATTGGTTGATGAAAGGATGTGCCGACCTGGCTATCAATGGAATGAAACATTGAAGCGCTGCTTGGCCATCGGAAGTGGTGCTGGTGAGCCCAAGTCACCAGAAGAAAGTATTGCCCCAGAGCCGCAAAAACCCGCCGCACCGGCGAAGCCGGCTAAAGGTGGCAGAGGTGACGTGCGTGTTAATGCCAACGGTATTGCACAAACAGGTACGGGGATGGGTAAATCTGTGCCTGTTAAATAGATACAATAGACAGATATTGCATAAAGGTTATGGCACGCTGGGAAGAACGTAAAAGAGAGCGAGATGCTGCAAGAGAACGCAGTAGAACCCCGTATGTAGCACCTGAGCCTTCTATCAGTGTTCAATCGGAAAGTAGACGCCGTGGATCTGGTGTTCGTAATAGATCTGAAATTAAAATTCCTACGATTCTTCAGCCAAGTCCAATTAGGACTCCGCAGCGAGGTGGTACCGCAGGCAGAGGTGTGAGACCACAGGCAGCCACTGCTTCTTCACAGCCGACTTCGCCAAAACCACCCGCGACGGCGCAGCCGCCTGAGAGTGGGAACGGATCTACTAAAGTTTCAAACTACACAGTAGCTGGAGTTGAATACGACGGAAATACTGGGCGACCCGTAGGGGCGCCTGAGGGTGGGTATAGCTTGGAACAAGATGGCACAATGACGCCTCATCAGCCAGATAGTGGGCGTACTAACGCCAATGGTCTGAGGCAATACGGTCAAACCCTTGGTGGTCTTAATCAATTCACAGATGCATTTACTGGTGGCTACCAACTGACTGATATTAAGAGTGCATTCCAATCTGAAGACCTGCCTGCTACTGGCAATCAAGGCGCTAATACTGATTATTCAGTAGATGACGCTATTGCAATGGGCACTCCTAGAGAAGATGCTCTAACAATTCAAGGTGGTGGCTCCGTTGAAACGGTGATTAACCCTAGTGTTCCTGGGACTACTAATTCAACACCGGATAATCCGCAAAGTGGTACGTCTGGTAAACCAGATCGGGCAGATAATATCCGTGCAGTGCGTATGGCACGCAGTGAAGGCAGTCCTCGTGGCTTCAATGGTGCAGATTTCAGTGGCGATGAGCCAGATAACGCAAGTTTGGCCTCTCCGATGTACTCAAACTCCAAGAGAAACGCTATCCGTAGTGCTTTCTTGGATACAAACCTGTCATCAGTCAAAGCTGCAGCTGCTGCAAACGCTGTTGCTGGTTATGGCAAGGACAGTAATGGCAATGCACGCTTTAATTACGGTGGTCAACTCGTTAATGCCCAGGTTGGTAAAGAATATGAAGCACGTAATGCAGCAATGATGGGGCAAGATCCTTCTCAGTACTTAGATATTCCTGCAACTACTGACGTTCAACCCGACCAACCTGCCGCTTCCGAGTTATCTCCAGCGTTTGCTGAAGTAAAACCAGAAGCAGATAAATTCTTCCGAGAAAAAATGAAAGAAGTTCAACAGCAGAATAAGTAATTGTAAATTATCTACAATAGTTGTAGGTTTATGCAGTTAGATTGTGTCTCTAGAGAATGTACAAAGAGTAACGAATAGCCAGCGTGTAGCGTTAGGTCAAACATCTGCAAGTAACGATCCCCATCAGTGGCAACACGATGGGCGTGAGCAACTTATTAAAGGTGCAGAACTTGCAGCAGCTGGGCGAACTCTGGGGATGTCAGAAGAAGAAACACTGGCTGCAGTGTCTCGTCAGTTCCGTCGTCAGTCTCGTGCAGACGATTCGGTCACTCCTACGGATGTTCTGCGTCAAATGACGCAGGCTGCATCAACAACTACTGATTATGTAGGCAGAGCAGAGATTGATGGCACCGGATACTTAAATGAAAGCGAAGCAGAGCGAGCATTCGGTCAAGATCAAGGTAAATTTTACGAATATGGCCCGAATGACAGACAATATGACGAACAAGAGCGCGGCAAACTGCGAGAATCACTTTTAGATGCGCAAGATTCTGGAGATGAAGGCTTAGAAAGAGATATTAAAAGGCAATTACGGTTAAATCCGGAAGATGTTCCGGAGATGGCACCTAAATCTGTACTGACAAACGCATTATCCGACCTTGAGCGCTCAGCACAGCGTCAACAAGGTGGCATTGGTGGCAAGATCGCTCAAGTATTCGGCGGATCCGGAGTTGATAGCGAAACATCTACAGCAATGGACGCATTACAGCGTCATTTAGGTAATGATCGTGCAGATGACGCCCGTGTTGGTCGTGCATTAGTGAGTGGAGACAATCAACGGTTCAATCCGGAGATGAGGGAGTACAACGACAACCGTGCTGAAGCAGAATCACAGGCAATTGCTCGTGATAGCTACACAGTTAACGGACCAGGTGCAATGGCCGACGAAAGTATCGGTCGTATCGCTGAAATCCGCTCATTAGGCAAAATTGGTGAAACTGCACACGTTGTTCGCACCGCAAACGACGCAATTAAAGGTCAAGCTACCCGTAGACACGATGGTGTGTACCTTGATCCCGTATCGGGCAACCCAATCGCCGTTCAAGGTCCTCAACTGCCCTCAGTTCTTGCAGGAGACCGTACTCCGAACAACGGAAGCACTTCTGACAACTTAAATGCCCCGCAAACTGCTCAAGAGTGGGTAGTTAATATGATGCCGGACAATCAAGACGCTACTGGCAAGTTCCCGCAGGTCGATATCACTTTAGAGACCTCAAACTTCGCAAATAAGCTTCGTGAGCTTGAAGGGATGGGTTTACAGGGTGTTTCTTCCAATATTCGCTCCGTTGAAGAGCTACAACGCGTTGTTGATCACATAACTCGTAAATCTGCGGAACAAGGTAAGACTCTCTACCGTAGAGATCCTGAAACTGGTTCAAACCGCCCAATAGCGCAGCCAAGTACTCCAGAAGTGATGCAACTCCTTCGTATGAGCGCACCAGAGCAAGGAAGGCTTGCAAATGCAATGTTCCAGCTTGATGCTGCCCGCAGATCATCTGTTAACCAGAATCCAACCGGAACATATCTGTCACGCACCGGCGGACCCACAGAAGATGTCACATTTAATGCACCAGAGCCTTCAGCACAAGGTGTAAGCGGACCAAAGATTGCAAGGGTCAGGCCAGGCACAACAATCCGCACAGGTACCAACATTGTCAGTGGTAAGCCCGTCAGACAGACTGTTCAGTCACAGCTGGCAGGCTTAGAGAGCCCTGATGCCCAGCGTCCATACATTGGACAGGTAGAAGGCGAGAAGCCCCGTGTAGAGCGTTACAACCGCACTGGAGAGACCGAACCGGCCAAGATCGATGCAGCCCTTCGTGTACAAGACGAAGCACGTGCTCGTAGAGACAGAAAGCCTGTTGATGAAGCAGCACTGAAGTCGAAACAAGTAAAAGCTAAACTTGTACAAGAACGTGAGAATCGTGACAGCGCCAAGCGTGCAGAACAGGCAAGCACCTTGATTTCACAGCTTCCGCCTACCGCACGTCGCTCACCCATTCGGAGGGGTTGAAAATGAAAATCAATTACACAGCTAGTGGCGTTGCACAAGGACGCTTAAACCAATCAAAGGCTCAGCAAGAACCCAACACCTTTGGCACTGACAGTGGTGCCGATATGGTCACCCAGATGTCAAACCTGGATAAACCTAAACAGCGGATGGCTGGGCAGATGGGTAACAGGATTATGGAATATATGAATGATCCTGCAGAACAAGCAAGGACTGATAGTTGGATGTCTATGTTTGGACTATCTAATGAAGGTATGCAGTTTAATCAAGCTAAAATTAATGGGGCACCCCCAGCAGGTTAATTATGTTACGTAGAGCCGCAGGCGCAGCATTAGGACTGGGCAAAAGTTTATTTAAAGGGATGGGACCTACAGAGATTATCGGTCGACTAGCACCGGACGCTTTGTTTGGTGTTATTGAAGGTGCAGCAACACCTGGTGATTTAGCAGACAAGGTCATCGCTGGTAGTGGTGCAGCAATCGGCGGTGGAGTGGCTGGTTTAGCCCTTGGTAAACTTGGTGGTAACACTCCTGCCGGATTCCTCCTGGATATGGGTGGATCAATTGGTGGAGATATGGTTGGCCGTATGGCATCCGATCAAGTCTTGCGAGGCAAAGATAAGATCAGTGGTGGTGAAGGTCGTACACCGTTTGAGAAGATAAGTGATAAACAGATGGCAGAGTTAGTACAGAGCGGAAGGATGCAAGCTCTTGCTGAACTCGGTTTACTCCCTTCCAGTGCACAACAAGCTTTTGTTGATCCTTACACCGGAATGGGGAGTAACTAATGGCTGATCGTAGAACGCAGATTACAAATATCCTCAAAGGACTAAATCCATTTGACGCTCAGAACCGTAAGGACTTTGCAACGGGATTTAAAGAAGATTATTCAATTGGTCGAGAAGATACGACCAAGATGTTCTATCGCACCCGAGAGCTGCAGGACAAACAGACTGAAGCGCCACGGTGGGACAATATGATGGGTAACCATCCGGGTCTTATCAGGACTAAAGAAGCGTTGGGGACTATTGATCCTAGGCAGAAGCAAGCTCTGAAAGAAGATAATATGCACCTTCGCGGGTCAGCTGCTCATAAAGGTGGTCAGTTCCTTGGCACATTAGCTGGAGATCTAACTCAAGACCGTAGTAGAAGCATATACTGGTTGCTCAATGCTTTACAAGCATCAGGTGAAGTTATCAACGAAAAGGCACTTGCTAAGTTCGTACCATCACTTTACGGTAAGAGTGCTGTAGCTCATCCCAAGTACTCAAGGAACTTGCAGATGCGTAATAAAAAGGACCTTGAGTATATGGTCCAAGGGAAGATGGTGCGACAAGATGGTGTAGGTAGAGATGCAAAGTACATCCCCACACGTGGTTATAGCTTTAAAGATGGTGAACTACTAAAGCGTAACTACGATCCAGGGATGATTCAATCTCTTGCAATTCCCACAGGCATTGCTATCAACAGCGGTCTAGGACTACTGACACCATTTGGTGGAGCAGAGGGGTATAAGGCTGCACTGCCCTCACAAGAAGATCCTAGTAAAACATCAAACGTTGTAGGTGAAGTAGCTCTTAAATACATTATGGGTAGAACGGGAGATCTTTTACCTTACGACGAATTCAAGAAGGTACGTCCTGACGTCAGTAAAGAGGAATACAAGAACTATCAACAGTTCAAGTACGACAAGCGTGAAGACTTCAATCCTTTAGACGGGGATATCAGTATTGGTGCTGGTGCAATCCGAGCTACTAATGAAGGCATTCACGGACCAGAGGTGCAATTCTTAGGACGTAGCCTCCCAGTAACCACAGGTATTGTTCCTTACACCGTCGCTTTAGCTGGTGGCGTGGGTGGTGGAATGTTAGGTGCTGCCAAGAATCGTAAAAAAGCTGCTATTGGAGGACTTGCTGGTGGTATTGCTGGTTTAGTAGCTGGTCAAGTCGGAGGTAATATAATTGAAGGTGAAAGACGGCGTAGAAACGCTGCTGAAAATTTAACTGAAGGCGGAAACGCTGAAATGTATTTGGGGTAAACAAATGGCACGCTTTGCGGGAACAGCATTAACTGATTACTACAACACTCCCGACTTCACACAAGTTGGTCGTGTTGGTATGGAAGGTCAATCTCTACAGCGTAATGCTGCGACTAAAGCCGAAGGTTTAGTTCACGGTGCTGGCATCAACAGTATGGCTCAAGTAGCACAAGCTGGGTTCCAAGCTGAAGCAACCAAAGCTCAGGGTGCAGCAGCCGGACAGTCTGCAATGGCTGACGGTATTGGCAGTATGGTGAGCGGGATTGCTGGTGGCTTTGGTGCTGCTGGTGGTGATGGTGGTGGATCTTACAATTTCAATTCTCCTACTTGGAAAACTGCACAAACAGAAGCTAACAGCTTCTTTAGTAGTGCTATGAGATAGTTGATAAACTAGATAGAGGTTATCCGTAAATAAATGGCAAGCTTTAGTCGAAGTCCTGGACTTAATTTAGAACGACCGTCTATTACTGGTGGTCCACAATCTAGTGCCGGTCAAGCTGCAGGTACTGTCAACCTTGGTAATACCTTCGGATCACTCCGAAAGAACGGACCAAGGTTTGACGAACTCGCTGCAACTGCAATTGCTAACCGTGCTCAAGAGCGGGCAACGGTAACAGGTGTAGAAGGTCAAGTAGCTGCTGCAGGTGTACAAGCCTTTGGTGCTACTAAAGCTGCAAAGATCCAATCTAAAGCTGCTATTGATGCAGCAAAGGCGCAGTCAAAAGGATCAATGATGGGCTCTGCTTTTGGAGCAATCGGTTCAATCGGAAGTCTATTACTTAGTGGAGGCATTGCGTGATGTTGGGACATTCAATTGACGACCTTACACAGGTTGCTGCTAAAGCAAAAGGAATAAATGTAGATGACCTGCTCAAGTATCTGAGTGGTTCTACAACTATGAAACAGACTGTCCCTATGTTGGGTCAGAATCTAAATATGGCTACCTTTGGTAAGTTCTCTAAACCTATTGGACGCTTTGCTGGCAGTTCAATGGGACGAGGCATTGCTCGTACTATTCCTGGCATTTCTGCTGCTGTGAACATATTAGATGTCGCCGACGTTGTGGCTGGCGATGAGAGCTTTGGTAACAAGGCTATGGATGTTGCAGCAATGGGCATTGGTGGTACAGCCGGTGCATTTATGGGCGGACCACTTGGTGCATCAATCGGTGCAAGTCTTGGTAAAACAGTGAGTGATGGCACTCAATTCTTATTAGGAGGCGGTAAGTCTCCAGAAGAGCGTAAACTAGAAGAAGCAATTATTGCGTTACGTGGAGGCAACATCTGATGGATTGGTTACTTAACCCTCTTGGTCTGACTATTGAAAGCCAAGCAGAAGGGTACAGCCAGCGTTTAAACGATGACAGGTCTGGTATTAAGACTTGGAATGCCGGTGATATGCTTAGAGATGTGTTCACTCCTGGCACTCGTGAAGATTTAGAAGAAGCTGCACGTGAGTTAGAAGTGAACCGAATTAATAGAAACTCAACTAGTGACCGAGAGTTGATTAGGCAGACGCTAGGTAATACTAGTATCAACGTCACCGATGAAAACTTAAGGGTCAAAGAAGGGGAAACTCGGGATAGATATAGAGCTCGTTTAGCTGGCTTAAGTACCACTGGCCAGGCAAACGTTAATAACAGTAGTATTGAAAATTACGATCCTACTAAAGTTGTTAATGGTATGACGGCAACAGGTGTAGCTCAATTAGGTACAGAGCAGAATAGAGTAAACAGAGTAACAAAAGAAGAAAAAATTGAAGGAAAAGACGAGCGACGCTATAGAGATAGTCAGGATCTCTTAATGATGAATATGATGAATCAGCAGGAAGATCGTCGTGCTGATCGTGAAATTCGTCGTGATCAGCAGTCATACCAAAACCGTGCCTTGGATCTTAAAGAAGCTCGTTTAGATCGTAACGATCGACGTGCTGCCATTCAACAGTTGATGGCAGGACTGTCTACTCTTGGTGCTTCTATCGCAATCTAATTAAAAGTTATATCCACCAAGGATTTCTGTATGCCTCTTACTGTCTCGCTCTTGATGAGCGGGACGTTCCCAGTTTTGCATCCAGTAGTCAGCAGCAGCTTGAGGTGATTGGAAGTCGGTATTCAAGAAATCAGTAGTCACCTGGTTATATTCAGGCAACTGATTACCACTAAGAGCGTGATCAATTTGACCCTGCCAATTAGTCTGCCAGTCCTTTACGTTTGACTGCATACGTT
>WLWF01000866.1_pt1 | contig 27715 bp, 30 predicted proteins | sample 6718331 | NCBI WGS metagenome assembly WLWF01 (sample SAMN12718692, study PRJNA515312) | sponge metagenome | isolation source: marine sponge | host: Mycale hentscheli | place: New Zealand: South Island, Marlborough, Capsize Point | collected 2003-05-01
TATGAGAACATTGAACGAGCAAGGGATCTACTCGCAGAAGAAGGTCAAAGGATCACAGAACTTGAAACAGAATGTGAGGCATTACAGAAGTCAGCAATTGTTCTTGGAATGAAGAACAATGAACTCAAAGGAGAAAACATAGTCTTACATAATAGAGTATGTCAAGAAGAAACGGCGAATATGTTGCTTCGGAACGAAAACAAGAAACTCAAGAAGTATGAGTAAGTGCTCATAGCCAAGAGTAGTTGTTGTTGTAGTTTTTTTGTCGTTGATGTGTTCATTATTATTTGTAGTAATTCATTATTTCTTCATAAAATTTGAACGCCCGTTTTTGGAATATACCATATATACAAAAGGGACAATGACAACCGAAACTCACAATCTTATCAATGCTGTTGAGGATGTCAAGGGAAAGTTGAATGATCAAGAGTATAAGACTATCCTTGATACTACGATGAAGATTCATAATCAAGATCGCTCTCAGCCTGCCGTCAATAGGGAACCATCTCCTCAAACAGAGATGCTCGGCGACATAATGGAACTACTAGGTGGATACAATTTCAGAGCATATCAAAATATCGTGTCTACAGATGAAGATACTCGTTATGCTCTGTTGCGAGATATCAACCGAGACATAATTGAACTACAAAGGCATAAAATGATCGTTTTAGAAAAGGAGATGTTTAAGAACAACGCATATTACTGGTTGCCCAATGAGAGCATTGAAAGCACGATTAAAGACCTAAGCACTATCTTATACCAGTTTGGAAGTGGCGACGCTGACATCACGCTTGATATGGTCCGTGAAGATCCAGACTGTTTCGCCAAGGATAGGATCTTGTTCTATTACTATATGGGAGAACATAACACACTGATAGATCAAGTCAATCAGGAAGCACTCGCGGAATGGTTTGAGTGGATTGAAGATGATGAAGATTGGGATGAGGGGGATGAACCACACTATCTTGAAATGGATTTTATATACAATAATGAGATCTACTCAGATGATCGCTACACGATTAAGGATTGGTATAAAAAGATGTTTGAAGCAAGACAGCAAGCATTCGCCATTGCTAATTGGATCTCAGAGATAAATGCCTATTGATGATTGGTTTGTATCTCTTTACTAATGCTTCTATAAACTTTTCGTTAAACTTAACTTCATATCTTGGTTCTCCTCCAAGATTGTAAAATCTATATTGAGGAAAGTATAATACATATTTTTTTGGATAGACATCTTGAATCCAGTTATCACATCCCCAGTTCTCTATCAATGGTGGAAAGATAAATGAGAATAACTCGTAATGTTTTTTATGGATTAGGAACTGAGTCATCGGTAAATTTGGATTACCACTATCTCCTGCGGCAATTCCAAGATTATCATTTTTTTTCAACTTATTCATCATACATGCTGCCCATCCCTTATCTTTAGGAAACATTATATCATCTCCACATACATACTGATACTCATAGCCAAGGACGAATGCCTTACGCGATAAATCATTCCATATGTGAGTTGGTTTCCCTTTAAACTTATCATCATACATCCACCATTCAAATGATATGTTTTTATGTTCTATCGCTCGTGCTTGAATCAGTAATCTATTATCAAAATTAGTATAAACTTTATCATCATCATTGTAACCTAAAAAGATCTTGATTTTTATATCAGGACAACTATCTAATAATGATTCTAAGAATATCGTATTTAAATGTTGTTCGTATACTTTATCATTGGGAGCATTGTAACTACAAGTTGGAACAATGATCGCTAGTTCTTTAGTCATTTAGAATTTAAATATATTTTAATTTAAAACTTTAATATTTATCATTAATAAATGGAAGAAATTAAAGATTTCTTGATTGAACAGGAAAGATATGATTTACTCGCTATATTCATGACGTGTTTTGATGATGTTGATGATGAAGATTATGAAATACCTGAACAAGTTCCTCCTGAACCATACGAAGAATATATAGAAGGTCCTATTAGTGAAGATGATTTAGATGTAGGCAAAACACCAGAGGGATTTTATTATCTTAAATAAGGTATTTAAGGATAAATGAATCTTAATCGTTAATGAAACAATTATTAGATGTAAAGACAATTAACGAAACTTGTAATCTATACAAATATATAGAGAATAATCCTGATGTAGAGGTAGGAATACATCCAAAATGTAATCAACATTATATCTTATCAGATGGCAAAGTATATTCAAGGATGTGTGACAAATTTATGATAGGATATATTGGAAGAACAAATAATAATTATCATAAGGTAATGATTAGATATGATGGAGTTAAAAGAAATATGAGAGTTCATAGATTGGTTGCTGAGACGTTCCTGCCTAATGATAATAATTTACCTCAAGTTGATCATATTGATAGAAATAGAATTAATAATCATATATCTAATCTACGTTGGGTCACACATTCAGAAAATATGATAAATAGAGATATGACTAATATTAAGAAAAAGAATAAGCAATAGCAATATATTTTACAATGATCATTTTTTTTTATATATTAAATAATAAATTTAAAATGGTTGTTAGTAATAAAGATAAATACAATAAGAAATATGGTTTTAAGAAAGATACTTCGCACTCTAGGTCTGCGATTGCGCGCACAACTGGAATACCTTCTCGCATACTTACCGAAGTCTACAAGCGAGGCGTTGGAGCAAGAAAGTCAAATCCTCAATCAGTTAGAAGTGCTTCTACGGGAAAGAAGATTGGTGGTTCATCCCTTCGCGGCAAGATGTCTGCCGCCCAGTGGGGACAAGCAAGAATCTACTCGTTCGCAATGAAACAACCAGGAACTTGGGGAAAGGCAGATAAAGATCTTGCTGATAAAGTAAGAAAATTAAATTCTAAATGATCATTTTATTATGTTGTAAATTATAAAATGCCGTTTAGTATTCGTGGAAATAAAAAAGATGGTTTTAGATTGTATAATCTTGAAAAAAAAACATTAGCAAAAAGAACGTTTAAAACAAGAGAAGCAGCAGAGAATATGAAGAAAGTATATATGTCATACGATAAAAAGAAAAAAACAACTCCTAAAAAAAAGAAATCTACTTATAGTAAATAATGTCACTAATAGATATTGAACCGATGTCTGTAGATCAGGCAGCAGGTGCTTTTGTAATGGTCGCAGGTGCGATAGGATCATTGTTACTCGTCATATGGCAGAGCAAATGTCATTGTAAAGTAAATTTGTGCTATATATTCTCGTGTGAAAGAAGACCACCCAATGAAGATGAAATGAAAGGATTAAAACAACAAGCAAAAAAGCAAACAGAGAAGTTGAATAATATGAAAAAAAAAGAAGATAAGATACTAAAAAAAGAAGATGAAATATTGGAAATAGTCCCTAAAACTCCACGATTAATACCTAAAACACAATCTAATCTTGATAGTGGAACAAATGAACCTGAACCTGAGCCTGAGCAAATCCCTTAACGCTGAGCTTCCTTAAGTTTCTTGTTTTCTTCCATCAGATGATCAACCATTTTGCCGAGATCAGGACCGACTGTCTTAGCGATATACATCTTGTCATAGTCCATCTCATCATAATGCTTGTAGAACTTTTGAGCAAGACCTTCCTTGAGTTTCTTGTTTTCTTTAATCATCTTACCAAGAGTATCAGCACAGCAGACATTTCTATAATCTTCAGCGTCTTCTCCTGCTGCCTCAGCAATCCAATCAGTATGAATAGAATTGTCATAATGTTCTTGGAGTTCCTTGTTTTCTTTCTTGAGTTTCTTGTTTTCTTTTTCTGCTTTATGTCTCTTTTCCCGTTCTGTTTCAACTATTCCACCGACCATACCGTGAGGAATAAGACCATCAGCACATAGTCTGAGGTCATTTTTAAGTTCTTCTATTTCTTCCTTGAGTTTGTCAATCTCGTCCCCCAACAATTCCGCAGTAAGAAAAGGCAGTTTCAACTTGATATCACATATTCTCCTGAAATCAGCAAGTTCATAATTTCTTTCTGTCTGTTTCTCGTTTTGATAGATGAGATTCTTGATTCTCTTTAGATGATTTACATAACCATCATCTGTTCCAAACAATTCGTCAAGAGCATCAAAGAATTGATCAGGTGTCATTGTATCCATATTTGTTGTATATGCTATATTTCAAAATCAAATTTCAAATTTAGATTTTTTTTTTCAAGATTAATCTTATTCAAATGTGACCATTACAGGTCCTGTTTTAATCCTCAAGATATTCATTGTATCCCTCTTAAGTTTGTTTTTTTCTTCTAATTCTTTTTGAACTCTTCTTGATATTTTAGGATCAATTGGTGGTTTAATCTTTTTATCAAATGATAATAATTTCAATGCTCTTCTACAAGTCGCAATGTCTCCGTAATTAGATATATACTCAGCAACTTGTTTTAATTCCTGAATACTTTCAAAATGAGGGGAAAGAATATATCCGTGATCACAATAATAAATGATATATCTACTAAATTTTATAATCTCTTGTTTATCTTGTATTGTAAGTGATTTAGTCTGATGTGGACTCTCCAAATATTCAATTAATTCTTCCTTTGATTCTATAAAGTAATATTGCTGATCAGATTCTATCGTTCGCATCTTGGCTAATGATGACCAAAAAGCATCTGCTAATTCCCTTTTTGATAAATCATATTTATCTTCTATCCTTACATTGAATATATCTGAGAGTTCAAGTAAATCTTTGCGAGAATGAGAATTATGAATCATTGGTCTAATAGTATACAATATTTTAAATCATATAAGATTAATTTCTAAATAATCAATAAAATGTTATACTATCAAGTTGTAAATATTTATCATCAACCTGAGGGCGATTATCCCAAGAAAAGAATATGGACTTGGGACATTGATACTGTATCGTGTCAGTTAGACTAAATCATTATTATTTTGTAGTAAATCATTATTGCTTCATAAAATTTGAGCGCCCATTAAATTAAATTAAATTATATTAAAAAAATATATAGAGGCGAAGAAAGAGTAAATACAAAAAAAAGAACAACAAAAAACAATGTCTGCCTCTCTCTCTGCTGATGCGATGATGATCAAGAAACTCCAAGAAGAAAACAAGAAACTCAAAGAACAAAAGCAAAACTTTGTTAAACTATCACAGAAAGCAGCGAAACATAGTGATGAATCACATAAGAAAAAGGGGGACTACATACTTAAACTCCAAGAAGAAATCAAGAAACTCAAAGAAGAGCAGTTTGACAATATGGAAGAACTCGCTAAAAGCGATGGAATGTGTTTAGTTGATATTAAAATCTTTGATAAACTTATTGAAGAAGAAGAAGAAAACAAGAAACTCAAGGAAGAGAACAAGGAATTGAGAGTAAAGTTGAAAGAAAAAGAAGAAGAATTCGCAGCGGCGGTTAAGGGACTGAATGGGACGATAGCGAACGAGCAGTGGTCGCAGAGGATGGCGTCACAACACTTCAACGAAGAGATCAAGGAACTCAAGGAAGAGAACAAGGAATTGAGAGTAAATTGGAGAGAAGAGTCAACAGAAAGAATTCAAACAAGTAGAGAGAACAGGGAACTCAAAGAACAAATTAATGGAGATGGTTGGTTAAAACAAGGATACAAAACAGATTTATCAAACTCACATAAACAACAAAATAGTATGGTTAAACAGATTGTGGAACTCAAGAAAGAACTCAAGGAACTCAAGGAAGAGTGTGGAGCACAATCTATCATTGACAAACTTAATGAGGAACATTCTAAAGCACTAACAGAGAATGTGGAACTAACAAAAGAGAATAAAGAATATACCGATATGTTTCACGAGATCCGCGATTATATGAAGATGGGAGAATGTTATGAAGTAGGAGCATTTGATGACATTACAGACAATCAGTTTAACTATGATGATCTTGATATGAGTGATCTTGATATGAATGATCAATAATAAATTTACTTAAGATTAAATCTTCTTTTAAAATCACTAATAGATGCCGCCCTTGTCTCCTTATTCCATAGCACCCATCTACTCAGGGCTCCCGCCGACGTCGGCGAGTTCCAGTTTTCACGCTTTCTATGACGTCCTATGTATCTACTTTTTTGTTGCTTGTCTCGTTTTAGCGTATAGTCATCCATTCCTGCGGATCCGAAATGTGTGGTCTTTGTTCTCCCGCCTTCTGAAGATGAAAAAACCGCCATCAACTTCTTCTTCGGATTAGTGCTTTTTTTTATAACTACTTTGTCATATTTTACCATTTTATTTTATACTATATAAAAAAAATCTTGTATAAAGAATATAATGGAAAATTTACCCAACATATCTATTCTAACTCCGAGTTTCAACAGACGAAAGTTTCTACCTTTAATGATTGCTAATGTTTATCATCAACAATATCCTAAAGATAAGATTGAATGGTTGATCTGTGATTCATATGGTAGAGATGGTCAAAAGTCTGATCCATTAATGAATGATAAAGAATTACAACTAGTAAAACAAAAATTAGGTATTGAAATTAATTATCATTTTATAAAAACTGGTATGGGGATTGGTGAAAAAAGGAACTGGATGACTAAAAGAGCAAAGAATAATATTCTCATCAACATGGATAGTGATGACATTTACTTTGATCAGTATTGTAAAGTATTAGTCAATACATTAAAAGGTAAGGTTGGAATCGCTGGTTCACCTGAAATGCTATTTATCTTTCCCGATGAAAACTATAGTATGGGGATTATTAGATGTCCAGCATATCGTCAAATTCACGAAGGAGCAATGGGATATACAAAAAAACACTGGAAGAGAATGACTGGTTTTGAAGTATCAGGAACTGGTGAAGGTGCGAAAATGTTTGATGGTTGCGGAGAAAAACACTTCCAAAAAGTATCTATCAGTGAGTTGATGTGTTGCGTCTGTCACGATGATAATACTTGTAAAAAAGATAGATTTAAAAGTAGTATTGATCATAAACTTAAATTAACAGGAGAACAATTCACTGTATTACAAGATATTATGGGAATCAAGTATGATCAAGATTTAGTTGTTGTAGATAATGATAATTAATTTGTTAATGAATTATTTAAAGATTTACTCATAATGATAATTAAAATGCCCACAGAAATACTTGAAATGAACGAATCTATTCAAAATGATAATATTGTTGAGAATATTAGTGAAGTTAAAAACAATGATAATATATGTGTTTTAGATAATCATTGGAGAGAACTTGTTAAAGTTCGTGAAAAAAGATTAACTCAAAAAGATGAAGTAATCAATCGTTTAGAAAAACAAATTGAAAAAGAACAAGCAATCAATAAATTATCACTAGCACTAAATGATAAATTTACTGTTCTCAGACATTACATTCAAGATATTGAAGACACTAAACAAGAACTCAACCGAATGATGGTTTTAGTAACTGATTTAATTGATGATATTGAAGAGCATTTTATCTAAAGTGGAACTACTAAATCTTGAAGTTCTTTCATTGTAATTGCTGGTTTGCCCTCACCAGGTGCTGTCTTTTCTAAACGACTTATAAGATATTTTATTTCCTCTATTGTAAGATCATCTGGTTTCTTTTTCTTGATTTGTTCAAGTGAAAGCGATTGTTCTTTAGGATTCTTTTTTGTATATATTTTCTTTTGAGTTGATCGTGTATGTCCTCTTACACGAGCAAACTCTTCTAACTTTTTACGTAACTCTTGAATCTTTTTCTCATTATCCGCTTCAAGTGCTTTATGATATTCTTGTCCAAGTGTCTGTATGATAATTTTATACATTAAAGTTGTTCCTATTGACTTATCAAGATATTGACGAGAATATTTTGTAAGAAGTTTTGATAGATCAATGTTTTCATATTTACGACCACCTTGAGTAAAGAACATGTTACCATATCCAAATTTATCTTTATGGAAATCTATTAATCGTTTTAATGTAGGATCTTTGATTTCAGTTGTCTTGGTTTTATGTTTCGCTGCCGTTTTATATTCTGAGATTGATAAAAAAGGATTACTACCCGATTTAAGAACAATATAATTCTTCATCAAATGTTTGATCTTTTTAAAATCCTTATATTGTATCAATTCAAGATTACTATATTCATTTCGTGATGGATACATTAAATATAATCGTAATAATACTCGCAAATTTAGATATTCTCGTGCGACACCACTATCTACATTTTCATAATTCTTATCTTTCACTTCTTCTTCTATACGATAATAATATTTCATCAACTCATCTAAAGGAACAAAGTTTTCCTTCTGAGCACCTATCAACTCTCCCTTTTCATTTTGTTGATAGTATTTCTCTTGTCTTGTTTCCTTTGACGCTTTATAAGTCTCAACTATTTCAGGAAACTCATCCTCTATCAAGAGAAAATCAATTATCGCTGTAAGTATATTTGCTTGAGTCGTAACTGGTTTATCAGATATTTCATCCAATACTCGTTCATCATCTTCAATCAAAAATCCTAAATTATCTTCATTCATATCACGAGCCAACTTTGTCAATCGTAAAGCATATTGTTCATTTGTCTTATATTTACGACTTGGTCGGTTTTCAATAAAATATTCCAAGAGTTCTTCCTTATTGTCAACACTTAAATCCATCTAATTATTTATATAATTATTTATATAATTATTCTTAAATAAAAAAATTAATTAATTAAACATTCCTCCAAGGGCGTGATCCCATATATCAGGTTGGTGCGGATTAATTGCTCGTTGAATCGTAGCCTGGGATTGTTGTAATACTTTCTCTTCTTTTTGTTTTTGTTGTTTTTCTGCTTTTCGCTTTTTACGAATTTGTTCATATCTTTGTATTGCTTGGAATTGTGCCTCTTCAAGATCTGCTTTTGAGATTTGGTTTTGTGGTTTTCGTGGTTCAACTACGGATTCAATTACGTTTTTTAATTCTTTTTCCTTTCTTGTAAGTGGTTTAGGAATATCTGCGCCTGCCTCCCTTAACTTCTTATTACGAGCACGTGTTTCTTGTGCTTTCAATCGTCCCGCCTGTAGTTTCTCCAAGTGAGCAGGATCCATTACCTTTTTTGGTCGTAATGCTTTTAATCTTGCTTTCTCTTCTGCCTTTGCGACTTTTTTTGCTTCACGTTCTTGTGCCTTACGTTCTTTCTCTGCTGCTTTCGCTGCTTCTCTTGCGACTTTTCTTTGTTCTGCTTTTTCTTCTTTTGTAAGTTTCACTGGTTGAATTTTAGGACCTTTGAATATATCTTCATTTGTCATCTTCTCTTTTTTATTTATCATATCTTCTAACTCCTGCTCTTCTTCATCTAACATGTCTTGAATCTCCATTTGTATAATCGCATCATCATCTTTAAAAGCATCATTTTGATTATGCTCAATACTACTGTCTACTTTATCTTGTATATTGTCAGGGATATGAACATTCGCATCAGGTTCAGGAGTTGGAGGGCGAGGTGGTTCAATAAAATCAGGTAAATAATCACTCATATTTTATACTATTCAAATATAATATTTCTTAAATAAAATTAAAATTTGTATAAGTTTAAACTTTTTTAAAAACATTCAAAAAAATGATCATTAATTCATAAAAACAATTTTTACTAAGTTCTCCCAGAGTCAGGTCCAGGTTGAAACTTCTCCTTCTGTCTAACGTGGAAATTGATCTGAGTATCTCCAGTAAGTGATGTAACAAGTCTTTCATTTACATCTACTATATCTACACCTACATCAGTAATCATAAGATCATCAGGATTATTACAATCAACGTAGACTCTTTCATATGGTTCGTAATAAAGACCACCACTTTCTGATCCACGTATATCAAACCGTGGACAAGCATATATGATTTTAGAAATTGATCCTTGATTACAGTTGTATGATTGTTGCTGAGTAGCATTCCATCTAATGAACATACTTTCAGTCGCTGAGAAATCAGGTTCTTGATCACTTTTGAATACAACATCATTTGTAAGACTTAATGTTGGGTCTTCATCTCCACTCTCTAATAGAGGAGTCTTACTAAAACCTAATGCCCTTCTCATATCATCATTAGGAATCATTTGACCATTGACGTCCTGAGTATTGTATTGTTCATCAGGTCCTAGCACGACAACCCAACTTCGTTGCTGACCACCTGAAGCATTGATCGTATCATATAATGGTGCTTGGTCCAAATTTGCGTCGTTGTAACCTATAGAGGTCGCTGTAGATCCCATCCCACTACAAAAATTAGTTTGTAAATCTTGTAATTCTGCTGCTTCACGGGCTACGAGCGTTGCGTGATCAGGTGGAAGATTTGAAGGAATAATCCCAAATCCATAAGTTCTTGAATCATTATATGCTTTTGATGTAGCAGTTCCCTTATCAAATCTATCAATGACTAATTTTTCTGTAGAGACCAACATTTCTCCCTTCGCATACAAAAGGTCAGAGAATTGTCCACAAGGTTTTAATGCTCCACTTCCAGCATCAATGAGAGTAGTCGCCGCGGACTTATTATCAATTAATTCAATCTTAATTTGTTCACCAAATCTCGTAAATCTTACTTTGTCAAAATATGTTCCTTTTGTTGTATCAAATGAAGCATTCGGCGTAGCAGTTGTATAGGATGCGGATGGAACTTTAACCATTTGAAGACCATCTCCTGGATTATTGACTATTACTGCTTGTCCTACTGAAAACTCTGTAGGGACACCAGTTCCAGTTCGTTTTATTTGAAAACAATAATCGTAAAACTCATCTATTCTGTTCCCCTCATCATTGCTAAAATTTGGACTTTGTTCTCGTATATTGTTAAAATTACTTGGTGCTGGTCTATCAACAGGCATATTCCTAACTAATCCAACACGAATATCTCCAGGAGCATCACTAAAGTTAAACTCACAAACTCCGGATGTAGATGATAAATAATCCTTTGCTGCTATAAATACACAACCTTTAGTCGCATCACTTCCAGCAGTAATTTCATTCCCTGATACATTAAAATCATCTGTAAGAGTCAATTCTGCCGCACCATATGTTTCTCTAACTATAGCATTCACAGGAGTTTTATTATTAGCATTCACACAAGCAACAAATGATCCCGACGCAAGATTTCCTGCTATATCTGTAGCAGAAGCATTCTGTGAGAATTTTATTTTGAAATGAACAAAAGAATTATCATTGTCGGGTGTTGTGACGACAGTTGCTGTCCTAAAGTTACTAAATGTTGTTTGCCCAAGATTAATTAACTCAGTTTGTAATGCGTCCGCAAATTGTTCTATTGTATATGTATCATTAGGTATTTCAAGGAAACATACCAAATTTGGTTCTACTGTTACAATATCGTCTGCTACTGTTTCTTGTCCCCAATAAAGACCCATACGATCTCCATTGCGCACTGTGATCAGTTTATCTTTATCAACACGAACAGATACTACAGCAATTTCAGATCCTTTCTTAATGATCAGAGGTGATTTCATATGATTTTTGTATGAGAATGGTTTTTCAACTCCCACGTTCTTCCCCACCAGTCCATCATACTGTTGTTGCTTTGATGACGTTATTACAAGTGACATTTTATGATAGAAATTATATTTATTTTATTATTAAAAAAAAAATGTAAATGATTATTATAAAATGCCCAAAAAAATTGTCAACGAAAAAACCAAAGCGATTCAAGCGGCGAGGAAAAAAGGTGTCCCTTACAAGAAATCTAGAACTGGTCCTGTGGTTAGAGTGAACGCACCACCTAAACAAAGAAAACCAAAATTTGGAGAATTAACTCACGATGTTCCTGCTATTGCTGAGGAATCAAAAAAAGTAAAGGAAACTGAAGTATTCGCTAAGTAGATGAAACTTCACTACTATCATCTTGTTGTTCTTCTTCTTCTGAAGATGATGATGAATCACTATTAAAAGACTTTAATATTGCTATTTGTTTTTCTAATTTCTTATTCTTTTTTCTCAATTGTTTAATTGTTTTATCTTTTGTAGTGCTCTTATTATTGTGTGCCTCTAATACGAGCTGTGCCTGGGTCTGACATGCTTCAGCGTGTTCATCTTTCGGAGTTAAAACAAAATTGTTTTGTATGTTATATAGTCTTCCTTCTAATTGTGTTTGAGCATCCATTATTCGTCTATTGACTTCACGACTACTTTCTAACTCTTTTTTTAAGTCAGATTCTGCCCTTGCTTTACTGTATTCATCTCTCATTTTTTCTCTTACCTTTTGTGTCCAATATTCTTCTGTTGTATCCAATAACTTTTTAAGTTCTCTTATTTGAGTATGTAAATGTCTTTTTTCATCTCTTAACTTCATTGGTTCCTCAAATTCTCGCGCAATTTCTATGATTGACTTGATGATACGTTTTCGTTTTAGTTGACCTTTTGATTTCATTTCTTCCGCCATATCATTAAGTTCTTTCTTCATACGACACTTCTGAACACGATAAACTTCTCTATTATCTTCATCCGCCTCTTGCTGTCGTAATATCATTATCGCTAAATACTCACAATCCCAATTATCATTCACACTTTCAGTAGATTTATTCATTAATGTATTAATTAATTTTAATCTTAAATATTAACCGAATAATAATATATTGGCGCATAAACAATTATCATCCAAATTTTCATCCGATTTCTTCGCTTTTAAAGTAAATGTTCAGTTTTTTAAAAGGGGATTATCGTAATTAAAAGGCATTAAAGGCATTGAAACGGTTTCCGACGCACAACACTCTTATTGTATTATATAGTATATATATTATATATCACTCTCAAAAAATATTCTCTATACAATCTAAATTATGTATATTAAACTTATACCATTACATTACCTTTATTACCATTAAAACGGAGTAATTTTACTTTAAACAAATGTTATTTTACTTTAACAAGAGTGAAATTTGTCAAAAAAACTGTTTATTTTGGACAATTAATGTTTATGTTTTTTACTCTTCCTATAAAAGCAATACAACTTATCATCTTCATTATAGAATCCAATCTTGATAAGAAACAATATACAATTCAAGAAGTAGAAATGATCTTCAGCAGATACTTTCTTTTTATCCTTTCTTCTCCAACTAAACATATTACAGAAGATAATACAGGATTCTTTTACTTTATTAAACGATGTTCCTTCTTTCATTCCGTCAATGATAAACTTATTGCTTTGTTTTTTATACCATTCTAAATTTCTTTTTTTATTTAATTTATGTTTGGAAATCATTACATTATCATTCCAGTAAAGACAAAGATTACCACTCATAATTGAGACCTACTTTAATTAATGATCATTTTCTTAAATATTTAAAAATATTATCTTGGTATATAATACAAATGAATATAAAATATATCATTCCAAGTTTTCAACGCTGTTACAAATTCACTGATTTAACATATCAATTCCTACAAGACCAAAATATTGATCTACAGGATGTGTGGCTCATTTTAAGAGAAGATGATCCACAACTTGATTTATATGGTCTATTACCTGTAAATCATCTTATAACTGATACAAAAGGAATAGGGATGACTCATAATGAAATAACACATTACTTTGATGAAGGTGATTATCTTGTAGAATTAGATGATGATCTTAAGCATATTATTGATACAGATAGAAAACCAATTACAAACTTTAAACAGATATGTCAAACCATGTTTACAAATTTAGAATCAAAAAGATTATCATTCGGTGGGACATACTCTGTTCCTAATCCTATGTTTATGAAAGGATGTAAGGAATATACAACCGATCTTCGTTATTGTTTAGGATGTGTTCGTTTCCGTATCAATAGAAAAGATATTATACTTCATACAAACTATGCTGAAGATTTTGAAAATTGTATCTTACACTACTTAAGGGATGGCGGGATACTCAAGAACAATTGGATTGCTCCTATCACTAAAAACTACTCCGATGGAGGATGCGATGGTGATGGTAGAGATTTTGTTACAGAAAAAAAAGATAAAGAATATTTATCAAACAAATTTCCTAATCATACAACATTATTCCAAAGAAAGAATGGTAGATGGGATTTACGCTTAAAAGATAAAAATTAATTTATTTAAATAAAAATAATATTTTACTATAGTATAAATGGAAAAACAAGGTCCTAAAGTAATAGCAGTTAAAGATCCTGAAGCACTCCCTAACAAAACAGGATTACCACCTGTTCATCCGAATCTTCCACAGATAGAAGGGCACGGTGGTGGTGCTTGTTTATTGATGATCAGTCCTGTAAAAACTGGGAAGTCAACGATTATCTCAAATTTATTATTGAATACAGATTTTTATGATGGACAAGAAAGATTTGATCAAGTAAATATTATCAGTAATACAATTGCGAATGATATTACATCACGATTTTTAAAGAAAGCATTTGATGTATATGATCAATATGATGATAATATTATTCACGGAATAGTTGAAAAACAAAAAGCATACGAAAAAGAAGATCAACCTGAGATCGCAGTAGTGTTGGATGATTGTTTGGGATCTATTAGAAGGGAAGCAAAAGTTAATCATTTAGCATCACGATACAGACATTTTAATATTAAGTTATTGGTGATCAGTAGTCAAAATTTCCGCGCCGTTTCGCCTGTGATCAGACAAAACGCCACGAATGTAATCGTTGGAAGTCCATTCCCAAATAGAAAGGAACTTTACAAGATTGCGGAGGAATATGGAGATTTATTTGGCGGAGCAGATAATTGGATTAATGTATATAAGGCAGCGACACCAAATAGATATGATTTTGTTCATATGGATTTACAATCAAATCCACCGAAGATGTATAAGAACTTTGATTCTCTTGTAGCAGAAGGTGAGCGTAATTTTATAAATGCTCCTGATATGAGTGAAGATCTTGAAAATAAAAATTTAAGTAATCAAAAAGAAAATATTGATGATGAATAAATATGGACTCATTAGGAATCAACAGTGCTATGGCGCAAGCAAATGCTCTTACATCTCGTGTAGAAAACGAGAAAGCAGAGCGTGCCGATAGAATAAGACAAATTACTATTGAAGGTCAGCGCGATAAAAAAGCAGCAACTGATAAAGTATCATCAGATCGTAATCAGTTTCTTGCTATGGATGGATTATCAGGTGGTGAAACATTATATAAACTCGCTACAAGTGGTGCTGAGACATTAGCAGATTATCGTTTATCACAAGGTAAAGCGGATTTCTTAGGTAGACAATTAAAAAGATCTTTAGCAGGTCAGATCGGTAGAGGAGTTGATAATGCTACAGGTAATTGGGTTAGTGGTAAGATAAATAATTTTGGAGTAGATACATCAGCAGCACCAACAAAATATCAACCAGGAGAACTACAATTAAGAGATGGTCGTAGATTTGATGCTGCCGCAGATGCTTCACGGGCAATTGGTCCTCAGACTGCTGCTGACGCACGTATTGCGGAACAAAATAAACAGATGGCTCTTTCTGAATTTAATAATGTAGGTGAAGCAGCAGAATCTGTTCCTGATAGAACAGCACGAGCGAATAGAATTGCTATTGCTGATAATCAGTTACCAAGAGAAGGAACAAGAATAACACCAACTGCTGCTGAATCCGCAACACAAGCAGACACTCCACAGCAAGTAGATCTTCAAGATAGTGATACTCGTTTTGTTGCTCACGGAAATCAACCAACAACAAATCCAACATTAGGTGAACAGCAAACATTTACAAACAATACAGCAACTCAAGGAGCAACTAATGTAGAAGATAGTCTTCCGAAAACTGCTGCTAAACCTGCTCCTGGATCTGTTGAAGAAGCAATAGCAGACATCCGTGGAAAATTAGGAGGAGTTCAATCCAAATTTCAAACAGTTCAAAACATAGCAAAAAATCCATTAGTTAAAAGTGGCATGAAAGTCGTAGGAAATATTCAAGGTGGAGAAGATATTTATGATTTATTTGAAAATAAACAAGCATTTACAGACAAAGGTCAAGCAGGTGGAGGTTGGCACGAAGGAGCTCACGTTCTAACAAGTTTAGGAACTGTTGCTGACATTGCTGGTATTTTCTTACCTGGCGCAGAAGAACTAGGTGCTGCTCTTAATATGACAGGGGAAGTTTTAGATAGTGTTGGAGATCATATTAAAGATAAAGCAAATGCTTCAACCGTTTCTACGAATGCTTCTAATAATCTTGGTTTAGCATCAAGACCAATTCAGATAAGTGAAGGATTACAAACTGCTGGTCTTGTCGCAGGTGCTGCTACTCATCTTGGAACGACAGGAACTGGTGTCTCTACTTTCTAAGCAAAGCATACTTCGTTAAATTTACTAATCTTTTTTTTTTATTTGTTTTTAAAATTATTTTATTCAATAGTATAAAAACAATGCCGACACAATCATTTTTTACAGCGGAACAAAGAATCCCTATATCTCAGAAGAAAGTATCAGTCCGTGCTGAGAATGGACTTAGTTATGATCTCGGACAACAGATTAATTTTGTTATTCCTCCTGGGATTGGTTATATGATGCCTCAGGAGTCTTACTTAAGAATGGATGTTAAAGTGAAGTTGCCTGCTGATTCAGCAAGTGGATCAGTAAGTCGTTTATTTCTTGATCAGGAGATTGGAGCAAATGTATTAATTCGTGATGTAAGGATCAGCAGTGGTGGTGCTCAGAATGTATTACTTGAGGAAATTCAGAATGCTAATATTCTTACTTCCCTCAAGTATGACTATGAAACAAATGAAACACTTAAATCAAAACGTGCTCTTACGGAAGGATGTTTAGATTTTACTCCTGGTGCTCGTAGAACCTTTGGTAGTGAAGAGACTGCTGGATGTAATCATCAGGATAATGCTTACTTCTCAGCATCTGCGGCAGGATTCAATGGTGCTGGTGCGACTGATTTCCTAGTTGATGGTGACTTTCAGACTGTTAAGTGTTTACTAAAGATTCCTGGAGGCATCTTCAATAATGATAAAGTATTTCCTCTTCAGTTGACTGAAGGTCTTAGAATTGAACTGTTACTTGAGGAACAAACTAATGTATTCAGACAGTTGACTAATGTTGTAAGAGATAATAGTATTCAGTCAAATCCTCGTTTCCATTCAATGAATGGATCTTGGAATGGTCCTACTGTATGGGGGACTAATAATGGTTCAGGTAATCAATCAGCATTCTATGTCAATAATGTTAATAACTATTCTACTGTTGATCAGTTTCCTTTTGTTGTTGGTGAAAGTATTGCTTTCTATAATCCAACGACTGGAACTGAAATTGTTCCTCTACAAGTTAGTGCCGCTAATGCTGCGAATGGATGTCGTATTGAAGGTCTTGATTTTGTTCAGACAGATACAGGAATACCAGTCCAAGATGGTCAAGGTTTAGTTAAAGTCACGATTGATAGTTGTTCATTAACTGGTCTATCTGCGAGTATTACTCCTGATTTTGCTCTATTCTCATTTAGTCCTGAAAGATTAAGCACTTACGAACCGACATGTTCAATTGCTGATGTTGAACTCCTTGTTCAGCAAGTAGAGATGCCTGCTGGATATACAAGTAAGATGATGTCTATGCTCAAGTCGGGAGGTGCTATGAATTATGATTTTGATAGTTTTACAAATTACAAGTATTCTCAACTCGCATCTGATCGTCAAGTAAATATTCGTCTTCCGATTCAAAATTCAAGATGTAAGTCAGTTTTAGCAATCCCAGTAGATGCGACAGTATATTCTACGAGAGATTCTATGCGTGGTAAGTCTACTTACACTATTAATAAGGTCTTGGCGGATTGTGGCGCAAATGGATCAAATAACTCTCTACGTTCGGGATTGACTGGTATTTGTGATCGTGCCTCTAACTATCAGTTTATTTACGATGGGAAACTGAATCCATCAAGAAAAGTCCCAGTTAGTCGTATAGCAGAGATTGCGAATCAATACCAAGGAATGGATCAGCAGTGGCTCATTGAAGCAGAGAAAGCACTATATATGGCGGGGATTGAACCACTATCATTCTTATCGTATCAGAAGAATTGGTTTATTGGTCGTGCTCTTTCTCTTCAGAATGGTGTATATGATGCTCGTGGTAAGGACTTTAACTTACAGGTAGAATATACTGAGTCTGTTGGCGGTCCTACAAAACCACATCTTTGGAATTGCTTTGTCTCTCACCTAAGACGTATTGTAGTCCGCGGAGATTCTATTTCTGTTGAAGTCTAAAATTAATGATCATTTTTTTGTAATCCAAATTTTTAAAATTATTTTATTATAAAATAAAATATAAAACTATACAATAAAACAGAATGAGCACACGTAAGAATCTTCAGATCACTCCTTCAAATGTTACGAGCACGGGAAAGATTTCGTATCGTAATGGACAACCAGTCTTACAGTTTATTATTGGTGAATCAGATATGTCCCTAATTGGTTCATCTATTCGTCTATGTGGTTATTTCCGCGTTCGTGGTAATGACACTGATAGTAATTCTATTCCTCAAAATGGATCAAATATCCGCATGTCTGAACAGTTAGGTATGTTTTCAGTAATTGATCAGTTAGTTATTAAATCGCAGGCGACGCATCAGGTCATAGAAGAGATTAAGAATTACAACAGATTTATGACTTCTTACCTTCCAGTTACTTCATCCACTGAGGATAGTATTGGTCATTTAGGACAGCAGGCACTTGTATGTCCTAACTATCAGGCACAGAAGATTGGAGTTGTAGATATTCCTACTGGTAATACTAAACTCGCAGGACAAATTTCGGGGAATGCTTTCTGTATTCACCTACCTTGTGGTCTTTTCAACGGACGCGTTCCGATTCCACTGATGCCTAACGGTCAGGGTGGTCTTGGTGGTCTTCTAGTAGAAGTTCATCTTGCTCCTGATTCTAATGTTCTTTTCTCTGCGGATGGAGGAACGACCGATATGGACAAGTGCTTTTACGAAATGAGTAATGTATACCTAACTGCTGAGGCAGTTGTTGCTGATCAGGCAGTTCCACCTGCTCAGACGTATGAGTTCAATAGTATTTCATCTTACTTTACGACGTTTAATTCTGCGAATGCGATTATTAATTTCAATCTTGGCTTATCGCGAGTTCTTGGTGTTTTTGGTAATATGGTTCCTGCTAAAATGATAAATAATATTCAAGCAAATGGTTTATCTAATAACTATCCTCAAAACAGTAATGATACGGCAGCAGATATCAACCAAATTTTCTTCCTTCGTGGAGGTGAGAAGTTCCCGATTGAATACAATATTGACACGATACAGAAAGATCTTGCGACCAATGTTACTGCTGATTCTCAGGTTGTTCAGGAATATATGAATGCTGTTCAGAAGTTCAGTGCTATTTCACGCACTACTGCTAATCCTATGACTATGAAAGTCAGTGATGCTGCTGTCGCATCAATGAACACACGTATAGATGGTGGATCTGTCTTTGGTATAGGTGTTGCTTATGATGTCATATCAGGTAATGGTGTTGATTTCAGGACTCAGAACTTTGGGATCAATATGGATGTTGGTATTGATACTGATAGTCCTCAGGCACTTTACTTGTTTGTTCATTCTAAGCAGACTCTTGCTTTCTCTGCGAATGGTATTCAGATTATGAAATAAAATAATCAATGATAAAATATAATCTATAATAAAATAAAATGTATTCTACAGGTGAAGTAAATTTGTTTAGAACTCCCAAGATGCGTGGTTCTACTTGGATGCCTGAAGATGGAGGACTACCTTCATCACGATTTGAAAGGGCACGAGAGATACGAGCTCAGGCACGAGGTGAAGTAAGACAAGACTATAAAGGTCCTGTAATACCAACAGAAGAAAGAGAAGCAGGAATGCCTCTTTCAAAAGAAATAGATACTTTGGTTGAAGATCTTCCTGACAGTGATACAGATGATGAAGTATTATGGGATCCCAATTGGATTAATCCTGAAACTGGTCAGACATATATTCAAGATGCGATAGAAGAAGCAGAAGGAGCATCTATCATTGTTACAAGAAAAGGATTACTATTAAGATTAAATGAATTAGAAAGAGCATTAGATATTGATGATATTGAAGATATGGATTATGATTCAAAATATGATAAGTATGTATCCGATGCTAAAGGCACTACTGCTGACAACGTGACCAAAGATCAATTGAAACAATTGATTACAGTAAGAGAACAAGAGTTTAGAGATAATATTACAAGTGTAATGGATACAGCGATGAGAGAAGGTAGCGATACAAGAGAAGGTAGATTAAATATAGGTAAAACAAGAATAGCGGATGCCCAAGCACGAAGATTTCTTCCAACAGCACGACCTCGTAGTTCTAATTTAAGAGTAGACTCTCCTGCTTTCACACCATTGCTTGAACCGACTGCTTCGCTGCCTACATTGAAAGGTCCTAAAATAGCAGAAAAAGGTAATAAACCAGTTCCTACAAAATTTGCGGGATTACCAGCATTAAATATATAATAAAGTAAGTAATAAAGTTTTTTTCTTATAATAGTAATAATGAAAGTTTTTGTGATCAATGCTTATCCTGAACGTAGAAATAAGTATGATGAAAGATATACAATGTTCCCAGCGGTCTTGTCTAAAGATGTAGAGGAATCTGATTGTGATAAATATTCGTTTTATTGGAATATATCATCCAAGTTAAAACATAATATAGTTGCTTGTAGTATGTCACATAAAAAATGTTTAGAACATATTGTGATAAATAAATTGAATGAAATAATTATCATTGAGGATGATGCTGTGATAGATTTTGAACGTCTTGATGAATTAAAGGAATATAATGATTTTACATATATTGGAGGAGATATAAGACCACCATTACTAAAGGATGATTCCAAATTTAAGAAAGAAATGATCATTTCTAACGTGGGTAAAAACCAAATAGATACAGATAGATTTGTAATATTAGGTTGTTTCGGAATGTATATACCAACTTGGAACGTTGCTAAAATGATCATTGAGAATATACCAGTGAATATTAAAGAGAAAGCAATAGATGTAGAAATGAAGAAATTACAAAAGAAAGAATTAATAAAGTATTATCATTATCCTGCTATATCAACATTATATCTTGAGGATGCTAAAACAGGATTTAGTGCTTCTCAAATGAAGAAACTGACAACATTTTCTCATTACTAAGCAAAGCAATAAACTTCGTTTTAAAAAAAAAAAATTTGTGATTAATAAATAAAATAATATAACATTATAAAAATGTCATACACTGCTGATTCACCTGATATGAACTCTACTTCCGCACCGACGGGAGGATCACAAGTTGCTCAAAGCGCTATTCCTGACCTTGTTAAGATCGGAACTATTCCGACCAATACTGCTATTGATATTGAGACGGATATTCTTGATCCGGTTGTTAATACGGATACTTTCTGCCGATTCCAGTTTCAGAACAAAGGTATTCTTCATAGTCATTCTAAGATCACTGTTAGATTTGATAAGAGTTCTGAACGTGGTTGGGCACCTATTAATGTTGGTATTCATTCTATAATTGAACGATGCCGTCTACTTGTTGGAACTAAGACTATTAGTGAGATAGATGATTTTAATCATTATATGGCGTATAAGTCTGCTTTTATGTCAAATGAACATCAGAAACAAAGAGAACAAGTTACATCGGGACGTTTAATTGCTCATAAAGTAATGTATGGAGATGGAAATAATGGATCGGGAACTGGTATGTCTCAGACATCTGCTTCATATGTCGGACTAGATACTGGAATGAATGTATCTAATCAAGGTTCGGGAGTTGGTGCTGTTGTGGATGTTGCTGGTGATTTAAAACTTCGTCCATTCCAAACTACAAACGCGACTTACGGAGGTCCTGAATATCAGATCGCACTTGCTGATTTGTTTCCCTTTCTTTATTCTAATCAACTTCCTCTCTATATGATGAAAGAACCAGTAACTGTGGAACTTACATTCGCACCAGCAAAGAAACGACGATTATCTGTAACTGGTGGCGCATATGCTGATCCTTTTAGTTTTGACTTAACTGCTACGAAACTAATTGCTGATTATCAGTATTTTCCTCAGGAGATTATGGAACAGTATGCTTCTGCGAATAGAGACATGACTTTCTCTTATGTAGATTATCGTCTCGCAAAGAGGACTGTAAGTGTTTCAGGTGCTGCTGGTTCTGAACTTGCTATTCCTCAACAGATTATGAATATTGGTGCTGCTGGTCGTGTATGCTCTAAAGTAGTTGCTTTACTTAATAATGATTTCGCTGATCCTGAACTTCAAGCAACAAATTTGTATCATTCTGCTGGTGCTCCTTCTGATTATCAATCCACTTCTGAAGTCAGAAGTAATGGTAAGAATACAACGAATATTAAATACAACAATCAGTTCTTATATCCTGTAGATATTGATAATCCTTGCCGTCATTTCTATCAGGTCACACAGGCAGAGGGAATGGTTCCCTTTGTTACTCGTGACGAGTATTCTGATGCTGGTGATCTTATAACACCATCTTTATTTGAAGCGGGAGCACAGAATGATGCGACTTATGGATTGCCTAATAAGTTTTATCTACAAGCATATCATCTTAATCGTTCTGAGCGTATTAACTCGCGAGGTATTGAATATTATTTCTCATATGATGGTCTTAAGAATCATACCTTAACAACTTCCGATTCCTACACTATGAGAACCTATGTTGAACTTCTCAAGATGGCAACTCTTCGGGATGGAGTAATGGAAACGTTCTTCGCCTAAGCGTTAAATGATAATTTTTTCTAAGTTAAAATTTTATATATTCTATTATTACAATAATAGATGTCTGAATATACTGATACAATATTGATAGAGTGTAATAGGAAACAAAGTCCTGAGTTTCTATCAAAGATTGAAGCAGGTAATCCTGCGAATTGGACAAATAAAGTTGGTGATGGGATAAAATTAGATATAGGTGATCAAATATCTGTTCATTCTGCTTACATGTCCGCAATAGGTAATGAATCATCAACGATAGAAATTAAAGGTCAGAATGCTAAAGATAATTTAGGTAATGGACAACTTTTTAGTATGAGTGATACAACTAAAGTGAAGACAGTAAATGCTTCAGCACAAGGAGATATATTATATACTTATACACCTACAACTATAACGAAAGAGATAAATGATAATGAGATAAATTTAACTCATTCATATTATAAAACAACAAATGGAGAATATTACTTTACATTACCTCGTAGATCTGCTTGGAATTTAGATACTGGATACAGATCAAACAACGAAATCTGGAACGCTTATCAAAACGGATCAAATGGATATATCTCTCCTTCTCCTTATAGTTATGTTAATGATTATGCTGTAGATGTCACTTATAGAGGAACAGTTGGTGGAGCATTACCGAACGCATCACAATATAATGCTACTCCTAACTCAGTAACTACAAATATCAACAATGATGGATCAAGATATACAATATTTACGAAAGATTATATTGGAAATTCAATAGATAATGCTTCATTGATAGGACATCGTGATCCCGCATTATTTACTTATAATTGGTATAAACGGACTCATACATATGATATTGAAAAAGGATTTAATTCTCCTGCGAATGTTGCTCAGAGTTTTACTGATCAGTTAAATAATGTTATAGATATAGATACATATCAACAAACATTCGCACCACATACAGATAAAGAAAATCGTAATTTTGATGTAACAACAACAAGTAGAACAAATGAACCATTTCCTTGTGCTTTTGGATATGGATTTAATGATCAAGTTGCTCATATATATCTTGAAGGCGGACGAAATCCTGATATAACTGTTGCTCCTGACGCAGTAACTATTACAAGTCAGACACCTGGGACAGGCACAATCGGTGCTAATTATAATATAATAGCAGTAACTGCTGCGGAGTGGGCAAATGTAAGATTGGGAATGATCATCGTAGAGCAATCAGTGCCTGGGTCTCCTAGTGAAAATCTGATTGGACATATGGTCATAGATAAGTTAGAGGGAGGTGCTGCTGGTCACGGTAATTATTTCATATATTTTGATCACACAATTAGTGGAGGAGCAGGTGGACAACCTGGAAATACATATAAATTGAATTATAGAGATGTAGATCGTCAATATGAATATTACTATCAGGCATGTTTTGCTTCAATAGGATATAAACGTCCTGAAATACAAGAGACTGGACGACAATTAGATGAGGCTGGTTTTGGAACATCTCCACAATATACGATAGATGGATCATTTTATATCAATAGTGTTACAGAGTTTCCATTAGCATTATCAAATGATTCAATACTTGAAACATCACTAGATTGGAATGATACAAATTTATCATTGATGAAAAGGTTTTTTGATCAACAAGATCTTTATCCTGAATTATTCAATACAAGTGATATGTCATCAGATCAAGCAGGACTAATTTTAGAACCATCAACACTTACAATAGATAATACACGATTTATTCATATGAACCTATCAGATATATCATCTGTGGAAGTATATTCAACTGCGAATACAGGACCAGGAAATTTTAATATTCCCGTAAATACAGTTACAGGATTAAGTGCTGGTATGGTATTGATAGAAGATAAGAGTGTTGGAGAGTTTCCAATGGATTATAGTTCATCAAATGATAGAACATCAATACGAACATATATTGAATATATAGATACAGCAACGAACACATTAACATTATCACAAAAGAATGGAGCAACAACAGGAAACGGAGCAACATTTACATTAAAGTTTTCAAGAGCAAAATTAGGGAGTGATAATTATGGAACGAATAATGCTTCTCAAGAAAGTTATTCAGGAGGATTATTCTTTGATTACAATAAAGATCGTAAAGATTTAAATGAAGGATATGGACAACAACCTGATGTATGGAATAATTTAAGATATGGTTGGGGAGTAAGACTTGGAACAACTGGATCATATAAGATAGGATTCTATTTTGGAAAGTATCGTAATGGGATTCCTGCTACTTGGTTTGCGGGATCGCCTGGCGCCCAAATTCAACCAGGAGTAAGAAATATAGGATTTGATAAACATTTTAGTTCATATTCAACGGCAGCATTAAGTTTATATAATGGATTGTCAGGGAAATATGGAAGTTACTATGATGATGCTAAAGCAGCGACTACATTCCACACATATCAGGATCGTAAAGATTTGGAAGGCAAACCAGTGTCTGATTCTACAAAACCGACGGAGACAGTATCAAGTTATACATTAATGAACTTCGCGTCAAATGCTGAAATGAATGAAATTTATATTGGAGCAAATGATCCTGTATTGGATTTTGATGCTGATCAATCACGATTTGTATTTAAGCGATTACATACACCTGAGACAGTTGGAACTGATTCGGATCAAATAAGTGCTTCTCAATCAGTTGCTGATTCTGAAGTGATATGTTATAAGATAAATAAACGATTATCAAGATTAAATTATAGTCCAAATTTCACTCCTTATATTCATACAAAAATGGGAACTACAGTATTATTGGATCAGAATATAATTCCATATAGTATAATGGATGCTCGTAGTGGTATTTATTTAGAATCTTACGGATGTGATGAAAAGAACTGGGCACAGTCATTATGGACATTATTAGGATTTAGTTATTCACAATTACATCAAACAACAGATAATAGATTAACTAGATACAATAATTTATCATTAGAATGTTCAACTCCTACAACGAATGCTTTAATAGAAACAACAGATTTACAATTATTTGATCGTGTAAATGGTTTAACAACAGTAAATCCTGAAGCAATACCATATCCTCAATATGTAGATGAATATAGTGCTTCACGAAACTTTGCGGTGTCATCTACAATACTTGGATATCAAGATTTCCCACCGATTGTTCAAAGTTGTTCATCAACTGGTATAGTAGCAGAAAATTTACCAAGGAAGATGATATCTCCTATATATTTAGTAAAAACGGATTTATTGTCACCTGCTTATATTGGCGGTCCTGAGAGCACAAGTAAACTTCCTGTGATTGCGGTTGTTCCTAAGAACTCAGGATATGGTGATTTTTATAATGGAGGAGAAGATACAATATTTACAAATACAATCCCACGAACGATTCAAAGTATTACAACATCCATAGCGGATGCGGATGGAAGTAATAGCAGATTAGATGATGGATCTTGTGTAATTTATAAGATTCAAAAACAGATACAATCTAATTCTCAAGTATTACAAGATATATTGAATCCACCAAAGAAATAAAATTAGAATGATCATTATTTTATGTTTTATAAATTTAAAATGCCGAAACAACAGAATGTCCCACCGAATATGATTCTACTAAACAAAATATTAGAAAATCAAGAAATGATCATTTACAGATTGAACTCACTACTTGATCGTGTAGGTAAAGTAGAACTCACAACTAATAATCTTATATCTAAACATACAATTACAACACAGAGAATATCAAGTATTGAAACAAAGATAGATAAGATATTAGAACCGAAAGGATGGATTTTTTAATCATTTATTTAAGATTTATTTCTTTTATAATGATAAATATGGAGTTGTATTTATCTAAGAAATGTGATATAAATATCGGCGAATTTTATTCATCAAATAACATTTACAATTGTAATGTAGAAGCATATGATAAAGAAACTGATCAAATAATATTTTGTTTAAAAAAAAAGGTAATAAATGATCATCTATACGATTTTGATGATAAGTTAGTAAAACTATCTAAAATGGAATCATTCAATAGAGGAAACGCGGCAGGAAAAACAACAATAGAAGGATTACAAAAAGGTAAAGAACATTGGAAAGCATATCCTGTCGCATTGGTAGATAAGAAAGGTAATCCATTAACAAAGGATTCATCATCATCATTTTTCAAGTATAATGATGGTCGTATATCAAAGCGCGCGCGATCAAATACAGTTCAATCATTTGCTCTTGGTGGATTTGATAAGTCACCACAACATCCATGTAGATTGACACATTTTACAAAGAAGAACTTGGAATCATATCATAGTATATTCCCACTATGTGAGGCAATGAGTGATATGTATTACAGTTACTTTCCTGATAAGTGGTTGAGTCAGTATGAAGTGTATAGTAATAGTCCTTCTGAGTATTTGATCCCTGGGACAAATTTCAGCACTGTGACATTGAATCACGATTTTCGGACTGCTTGTCATTTGGATAAGGGGGACTGTAAAAAAGGACTCACCTGCTTTACTGTGAAGCGGTGTGGTGAGTATAGTGGAGGTGAGTTGATATTCCCTGAGTATGATGTTGCTGTGAACATAGAACAAGGTGATTTACTGATCTTCAATCCACACGAAGCCCATTGTAACAACGCACTTGAGGGATCAGGTAGAATGAGTATGGTAATGTATATAAGGGAGAAGATGGATCGTTGTAGTGCTTAGACGTTTGCTAGTGCTCTCGTCTGTGTGATATACTCACCTTCATTGATCTCGCCTTTTGCGAGTTGTTCGTCAAGTGCTTCCAACTTGGCGTGTCTGTCCTCTAGTTCAACACCTTGAAGTGGTGGAGGTCCGTGCTGACGGTCAAATGATCGTTGAAGCACTGCCTGTAGTTCAGGATCGTGAGTATGTCTATCCATCATCATTTGATGGTTAGATAGGTATTCTTGATATGTCTGCGGATCAGTGTGTCTCTGACGAATACGATCACGTATTGCTTGCCTTTCCTCCATAGACATCACTCCTACGAGAGCAGCGCGTTGACTAAAGTCCATTTGTTCGTTGATTGCGTTGACCTGCC